>JAANMX010001185.1_pt1 | contig 30350 bp, 29 predicted proteins | sample 7279681 | NCBI WGS metagenome assembly JAANMX01 (sample SAMN14094542, study PRJNA606508) | bioreactor metagenome | isolation source: A lab-scale SPAN reactor treating ammonium-rich wastewater day 351 | place: Ireland: Galway | collected 2018-01-01 | reverse complement strand
ATCGTGGCCTGGTCTGCAGTCAGGCCGTTGGCCTCGAGCTGGCGGCGCACCAGGTAGCGGCGCGCGATCTCGTGCTTCTCGTTCTCCGTGTAGCCGGCGAGCGCGATGATCTCCATGCGGTCGCGCAACGGCCCGGGAATGGTCTCGAGCATGTTCGCCGTGGCGACGAAGACCACGCGGCTCAGGTCGAACGGAACGCCGAGGTAGTTGTCGCGGAACGTCGAATTCTGCTCCGGATCGAGCACTTCGAGCATGGCCGCCGACGGATCGCCCTGGATGCCGCGGCCCATCTTGTCGATCTCGTCGAGCATCATCACGCAGTCGCGCGCCCTGGCCTTGCGGATCGCCTGGACGATGTTGCCCGGCAGCGCGCCGACGTACGTGCGCCGGTGCCCGCGGATCTCGGCTTCGTCGTGCACGCCTCCCAGGCTCACGCGCACGAACGGACGATGCATCGCGCGCGCGATCGACTGGCCGAGAGACGTCTTGCCGACGCCGGGCGGCCCGACGAAGCACAGGATCGGCGCCTTGCCGCGCGGCGCGAGCTTGCGCACCGCGAGGAATTCGACGATGCGCGTCTTGACCTTGTACAGCCCGAAGTGGTCCTCGTCGAGCACGCGGCGCGCCTCGGCGATGTCGATCGGTCGCTGTCCTGGCTCGGCCCACGGCAGTTCGATCAGCCAATCGAGCCAGGTGCGCACCATGCCGGCTTCGGGGGCCGCCTCGGGCATGCGCTCGTAGCGACGCAGCTCCTTGCGCGTGACTTCTTCGACTTCCTGCGGCATCTTCGCTTCGTCGATCGCCTTCGACAGATCGGCAACCTCCTGCGACCTGCCGTCGGCTTCGCCGAGTTCGCGCTGGATCGCCGCCATCTGTTCGCGCAGGATTGCCTCGCGCTGGCGCCTGTCGAACGTGGCCTTCGTGCGCTGGCCGATTTCATGGGTCAGGCGCAGCACCTCGATGCGCCTGGCCAGGAAGGCCGAGACCTTGTCCATCCGCGTGCGCAGGTCGATCGTCTCGAGGAGGTCCTGCCGGTCGTCCCGGCTCACGTCGAGGTACGCGGCGACGAGGTCGGCCAGCGCGCCCGGCAGGCTGGCCGCCTGGACCGCGGCGCTCAGTTCCTGCGGTACCTGCGGCATCAGCTCCAGCGCCTCCAGGGCCTGCTGTTTCAGGTGCAGCAGCCGCGCCTCGATCTCGGGGCCCTGTTCCTGCGGTTCGTCGATCGCGACGTGACGCACCGCGAAGAACGGGCGCTCGCGCACGAACCCGGCAACCCGGAAACGCTGCAGTCCCTGCACGACGATGTGATGGCCGCCATCGGGAAGGTTCACGTAGCGCAGGATGTTGGCGATCGTGCCGGTGCGGTGCATGTCGATCGCACCGGGCTGCGCGGTGTCGGCGTCGCGTTGCATCAGGATGCCGATCGGCCGTTCTTCGCGCAGGGCCTGCTGCGCGGCGAGGATCGAGGCCTCGCGGCCGATCGCGATCGGGAAGACGGTGCCGGGAAAGAGCACGGTATCGCGCACCGGAACGACGATCAGCAGGTCAGGCGCCAGCGTCGCCGGCATGGCGCCCGCCTGCGGCTGCGGGGCCGCGTCCGCGGCGCCTGCGCTCGCGGAAATCGGTTCGTCGTCGATCATGTCGTCTTCTGCAGGGTGATCACCAGGCATCCGTGCTCGGAAGCGACGCGTGCGGCGCTGTAGCGTCCGGGCGGCAGGGGCACGCGGCGCTCGAAGCGACCCTGCGGCAGTTCCAGCCGGTGAATGACCGCCGTCCCCAGTACCCGCGGCAGCACCCGGCGCCCGCCGACGACGAGCGTGGCGCCGTCGATCACGGCCTGCACTTCGCGCGCGTCCACGCCGGGTAACGCGACGAAGATCAGCACCTCGTGTTCGGTCTCGAGCACGTCGATCGGTGGCTCCCAGGTGGGCGTGCGGGCCTGGCGCGGCTGGAAGAACTGGCGGTGCAGGCGCTCGGCGCGACCGAGCGCAGCCAGTGCGTCGGCCCACATCCAGTCCGCGGAATCGTGGCGGCTTCTCATCGGGCAAGGCTCTTGGCAGGAACGTCGTCACGCAGATTGTGCGCCATCTGGCCGCCGGCTCGTCCGGGGCTGCACCGCAGCAATACCCTGCGCACGATGTCGGCATTCACGACGACCCGACCATGTGCTGTCATCGTGAAGAGAGGGACCGGAACAAGGAGAGGTTGCCATGACCAGCAAAGCTGCGCCCGGCATGCGTGCGCTTGCGAGTTCGTTTGCCCCCACCGTTCTGGCGGCGATCCTCGCGCTCGCCCCCGGCGTGCCGCCCGCTCATGCACAGCAGAAGCCGATCCGCTTCGGTGCGATCTACATCCTGTCCGGCAGCGCTGCCACCTACGGCCAGTTCGCCAGGCAGGGGATGGAACTGGCCGCCGACGAAATCAATGCCAGGGGCGGCATCCTCGGACGCAAGGTCGAATTTTCGCTCGAAGACAGTCAGGGCAAGGTCGACGTCGCAATCCAGGCTGCGCGCAAACTCGTGTTCCAGGGCGGCGCCGACGGGTTGATGGGGCTCGACAGCTCTGGTGTTGCCAACGGGCTCGCGCCAGTCGTGCCCGAGTTGCGCAGACCCTTCGTCATCACGCACGCCGCTTCGCCCGACGTCACCGGCAAGCTGTGCAACGCCTGGACGTACCGCCTCAGCGTCAACGTCAACCAGAACATGTCGGCTGCCGCGCAGATCGCTGCCGCGAGCGGCGCGAAGCGCTGGACGACGATCGGCCCCGACTACGCCTTCGGCCATCAGTCGTGGGAGTATTTCGGCAAATACCTGAAACAGCGCAAGCCCGATGTCGAACTGATGAAGGAGACGTCGTTTCCGCGTTTCGGCGCCGAAGACTTCGTTCCATTCATCAACAGCGTGATGCAGAGCAGGCCCGACGGTGTGCTGGTCTCGCTGTGGGGCGGCGACCTCGTCAACTTCGTGCGCCAGGCAAGGAACCTCGGGTTCTTCGACCAGAAATTCCAGGTACTTCTCACGCTGGGCGCGGCCACGGAGGTGCTGTCCGCGCTCGGCGAGCAGATGCCGCAGGGCGTCTGGGCGGGCACGCGTTACTGGTTCGCCGCCCACGACAACCCCGTGAACAACGCCTTCGTGAAATCCTACATGGCGCGCTTCAAGACGCCACCGAGCTACAACGCCGAGGGTGCGTACGCGGCCCTGTACCTGTACAAGGCGGCGATGGAGAAAGCCGGCAGGACGGACGGCGAGGCCGTGGCGAAAGCGCTGTCGGGCATCTCGATCGATGCCCCGAATGGCCGGCTGGCGATCCGCGCCGAGGATCACCAGGCGGTCATCGGGCCCACCTGGGGCAGGCTCGGTGCCTTCGATCCGGACTACAAGGTCCGGATGCTCGACTCGGCGCGCACCTTCAGGGGCGAGGAAGTCACGCCGGCAGCGGCCGACACGGGCTGCAGGCTGTAGACGGCAGGCGCCAGGCGCAGCCTCGCCGCCGCGGCTCGCGATGCAGGGTGTCCTTGCCGCGCTGCTCAACAGCCTGGAGATCGGGCTGCTGCTGTTCGTCATCGCCGTCGGCCTGAATATCGTCTTCGGTGTCCTGAACGTCATCAACTTCGCGCACGGCGGCCTGTACATGCTGGGCGCGTATTTCACCTACTCTTTCGTCGCGCATGCAGGGCTGCCGTTCTGGCCCGCGCTCGTGCTCGCGCCGCTGGCGGTGGCGGTGATCGCGGTGGCGATCGAGCGCGTCGTGCTGCGCCGGGTATACGGGCGTGACGTCTCCGACAGCCTGCTCGTCACGTTCGCGCTGCTGCTGGTCATCGACGATGCAGTCCGCGTCGCCTGGGGCTCGGGCATTCACGTCGTGCAACCGCCGCCGTTGCTGCGTGGAACGGTCGAAGTCCTCGGGGTCACCTATCCGGTGTACGGTGTCTTCGTGATGGGCGCGGCGGCCGTGGCGATGGCAGCGCTGTGGATGTTCTTCGTGCGCACCCGCGCCGGGCGCATCGTGCGTGCCGCCGCGGTCGATCGCCGGATGGCCGAGGCAATCGGCATCGACGTGCCGCGCGTGATCACCGGCGTGTTCGCGCTCGGTGCCTTGATGGCCGGGGTGGCCGGCGTGGTCGCCGCCCCGATCCGGGCGATCGCCCCGGGCATGGGCGACCGCATCATCATCGACGCGTTCATCGTCGTCGTCATCGGCGGGCTCGGCAGCTTTCCGGGAACGCTGCTCGGCGCGCTCGTACTCGGGGCGATATACGGTTTCGGCGGGCGCTATCTGCCGCAGGTCAACCTGGTGTTGCCGTATCTCGGCATGGCGCTCGTGCTGTTGTTGCGCCCGCGCGGCCTGATGGGTCGCCGGGCCGCCTGATGTCGCGCGCGGCCAGCCCGATGCAGACGCGCGCCGCGCTGCCGCCGCGTGGCGCGACGCGCGCGCTGGTGACGGCCGTGCCGCTTGCCGTGCTGCTCATCGCGCTCTACCTGCTTCCGGACTGGGTGCCGTACTTCTACGTGTTCGTCGCGACGCGCATCCTGCTGATGGGGCTGTTCGCAGCGAGCTTCAACCTGATCTTCGGGTACGGCGGCATGCTCTCCTTTGGCCACGCTGCGTTCTTCGGTGCCGGCGCCTATACGTCGGCGCTCGCGTTGCTGCACCTGGGCTGGCCGCTCGTCGCGGTGATTGCGGCGGCGATGATCGCTTCGGCGCTGCTCGCGTGGCTGATCGGCGCGTTCTGTGTCCGGCTCGACGAAGTCTATTTTGCGATGCTCACGCTCGCTTTCGGAATGATGGTCTACGCGACCGTCCACCAGTGGCGCAGCGTGACCAATGGCAGCGACGGCATTGCCGGGTTTCCGCTCGGCGGCTTTGGCTTCTGGCTCGACCTGCAACTGGCCGACCCCGCAGTCTATTACCGGGTCGTGCTGGTCGTCGTCGCCATCGCGGCGCTCGTGCTCCACCGCATCACGCGCTCGCCGTTCGGGCTCGTGCTCGCGGCGATCCGCCAGAACGCCGAGCGCGTCTCGTTCTGTGGCGTCGACGTGCGGCGTCATCGCCTGATCGCCTTCATCGTCGCCGGCGCAATCGCCGGCCTGGCGGGGGCGCTGTTCGCGCCGTTCAACCGGGTGGCGAATCCCGACATGGTTCACTGGACGCAATCGGCGCAGCCGGTGTTGATGACGATCCTCGGCGGTGCCGGGCATTTTCTGGGCCCGTTTTTCGGCGCCGCGATCTTTGTGCTGCTCGAAACCTGGATCACGACGTACACCGAACACTGGATGCTGTTTCTCGGCGTCGTGCTGGCCGTGCTCGTGATCTTCTTTCGCCGCGGGATCTTCGGCACGATCGTCGACCGCCTCGCCGGCGCGCGATGGGGAATCCGATGACCGCGGCGGCGAACCTGCCGGGCCAGCCGGGCGCACCGCTGTTGTCGGTACGCGGGCTGTCGAAGCACTTTGGTGGCGTGCACGCTGTCGACGGCATCGATCTCGACGTACAGGCGCGCGAAACCGTGGCGCTGATCGGACCGAACGGCGCGGGCAAGACGACCTTCTACAACCTGTTGTCGGGCAGGATGTCGCCCACCGGCGGCACCGTCGTCTTCGACGGGCACGAGGTCATCGGCCGCCCGCCGCACGAGATCAGCCGGCTTGGCATTTCGCGTTCGTTCCAGATCACGAACATCTTCCCGGAGATGACGGCGCGCGAGAACGTCGAGGTGGCGCTCACCGCGCTGCACCGGAAGGTACTGCGTTTCTTCGCGCGTGCGGCCGCCGACGAGGCGCTGCACCGCGAGGCCGACGCACTGCTCGGGCAACTCGGACTCGGTGCGCTGGCTGCGTCGCGCGCGGGAACGCTGAGCTACGGCGACAAGCGACTGCTCGAGATCGCGATCGTCCTTGCAACGCGCCCGCGCCTGGTACTGCTCGACGAGCCGACCGCCGGCATGACGCCCGACGAAACGCGCGCGGTCGTGGCGCTGGTGCGACAGCTGGCCGAATCGACGCAGTACACGTTCCTGATCACCGAGCACGACATGGACGTCGTCTTCGGGCTGGCACAGCGCATCGTCGTCATGCACCACGGCCGCGTGCTCGCCCAGGGCAGTGCCGACGAGATCCGCGCCAGCCGCGAGGTGCGCGAGGCGTATCTTGGCCAGCCGGAGGATTGAGCGCGTGTCGGACGGGTTTCCTGGGGCGGATCATGGGGCCGCGGCGCCGGCATTGCTGGTTGTCGACGCACTGCACACGTATTACGGCGAGAGTCATGCGCTGCAGGGCGTGAGCCTGCAGGTGCGCGCCGGCGAGGTGGTCTGCCTGCTCGGGCGCAATGGTGCCGGCAAGAGCACCACGCTGAACAGCATCGTCGGGCTCACGCCGTCGCGTCGCGGAACGGTGCGTTTCGACGGCGAAGAGATCCAGCGCATGGCCGCGCACCGCATCGTGCGGCGCGGCATGGCGCTCGTTCCCGAAGATCGCCGGATCTTCGCCGGCCTCACGGTCACCGAGAACCTCGAGGTGGCGGCGCCTGCACGGCCGCCGCGCGAACGTCGCTGGCCGATCGAGCGCATCTTCGACGAGTTCCCGATGCTCGCCGCGGTGCGCGCACAGGACGGCGCAACACTCTCCGGCGGCCAGCAGCAGATGCTCGCGATCGCGCGTGCACTGGTCGGCGAACCGCGGCTGCTGCTGCTCGACGAGCCGAACGAGGGTCTGGCGCCGGTGATCGTCCAGCAGATCGGCACCCTGATCGACCGCCTGGCCGGGACGACGACGATCCTCTTCACCGACCAGCGGGCGCGCTTCGCGCTTCGTCACGCGCAGCGCGGCTACATCCTCCAGAAAGGGCGCATCGTCTACGAAGGCAGCGCGCAGGGCATCGCCGACGATCCACAGGCGCAGCGCCATCTGGCCGTGGCCTGACTCCGGATGGCCTGACTCCGGATTGTCGGCATCGGCGGGTCGGTCTATAATGCCCGGTTTCCCGATTACCGACCTCAGGACACGCCAATGGTCGTCATCCGACTCACTCGCGGCGGCGCCCGGAAGCGCCCCTTCTATCACGTCGTCGCTGCGCATAAGCAAAGCCGCCGCGACGGTCAGTTCATCGAGCGGCTGGGCTACTTCAACCCGATTGCCGCCGGCAACGAGGTCGGCCTGAAGCTGGCAGTCGAACGTGTCGAGTTCTGGCGGCAGAAGGGCGCGGCGTTGTCGCCCACTGTCGCGAGATTGCTGGCGCAGCAGGGGGCTGCCCAACCCGCTGCGGCCTGAGGGCTGTCCGGGGGAGCGGTGCCGGTTCATGGCACGAACGTCTGCGCATGAGGTGCGCCGCTGAACCTGCCTCGCCGCGTCGGCCCGTCGGGGGAATCGGGTGCCGCGGCGGCCGGATTGCCCACCGATGCAGTCGCGCTCGGCAGGGTGGCAGGCGCCTGGGGGGTTCGCGGCTGGTTGCGCGTCACCCCGTACAACGACCCGCATGATTCGATCCTGACCCGCCAGCCCTGCTGGTGGCTGCGTGGGCCCGGCATCTGTCGTCTCTTCGAGATCGAACAGGCACGCGTTCACGGCGAGCAGATCGTCGCCAGGGCGCACGGCGTCGACGATCGCGAACGCGCCCGGGCGCTCGAGGGCTGCGAGGTGCTGGTGAGCCGGGCGGCATTTCCGGTGGCCGCGCTGGGCGAGGTCTACTGGATCGACCTGATCGGCTGCGTCGTGTGCAACCTGGCTGGCGAGACGCTCGGCCTGGTGGCGGCGGTCGAGGCGTTCGGCGCCGATCCCGTCCTGCAGCTCGGGGTGCCGGGCGAGGCGCCCGGGAGCGGGCCCGCGCGGCTGATTCCGTTCGTGCCGGCGTACGTGCTCGAGGTCGATCTGGCTGGCCGGCGGATCGTGGCCGATTGGCACCGCGCTTACTGGGAGGAGCGGTGAACGAATCCCGGTCGCTGCGTTTCGACGCGATCACCCTGTTCCCGGAAATGTTCGAGGCGGTCACCCGCTACGGCATCATCGGGCGCGCGCATGCGCGCCGCCTGTGGTCACTGCGTTGCCTGAATCCGCGCGATTTCGCCACCGACGCCTACCGCAGTGTGGACGACCGGCCCTACGGCGGCGGTCCGGGCATGGTCATGCTCGCCCAGCCGCTGGCCGACGCGATCGCGGCGGCGCGAGGTGGCAGTGGCGGGGAGCGTCCGGTGATCGCTTTGTCGCCGCAGGGCAGGCCGCTGAACGACCGGCGCGTTCGCACGCTCGCCGCCGGGGCAGGGGCCATTCTGGTGGCCGGCCGGTACGAGGCGATCGACCAGCGATTGCTCGACCGCGAGGTCGACGAGGAGATCGCGATCGGCGATTTCGTCGTCTCGGGCGGAGAGTTGCCGGCCATGATGCTGATCGACGCGGTGGTGCGGCAGTTGCCGGGCGTCATGAACGACGCCTGTTCCGCCGCCTGTGACTCGTTCGCCGACGGCCTGCTCGACTGTCCGCATTACACGCGACCCGAGCGGTTTGCGGGCGTGCCGGTACCCGAGGTGCTGCTGTCGGGCCACCACGCGCGCATCGCCCGCTGGCGCCGCGAGCAGGCGCTGCGCGCGACCCTGCTGCGACGCCCCGAGCTGCTCGCCCGCGCGCGCGAGCAGGGTCGGCTGAACGCGGATGACGAGCGGTTTCTTGCGGCGTTGCATGAAGTGCTGCATCAGGCGCCTGTCGATGCGCTTTCCGATCCGGCGTCCGGTCGGTTGGCGCGCGACCCGAAACAGGCTTAGAATGCAAGGCTTTGCGGAATTCCGCATCAACTCCATCCTCTGCCCGGCGGCACACCGGCACGGCGCCCGCCCGGGCGCCGGTTGCGCAGCACCCGCGAGTGCACGAGCAACGGCGGTCCCGACAACGGCCGGCGCACGATGGACCCAGGAGCATCCGGCATGGACCTGATCCAGCAACTCGAGCAGGAAGAGATCGCCCGGCTCGGCAAGAGCATCCCCGACTTCGCACCCGGGGACACCGTCGTCGTCAGCGTGAACGTGGTCGAGGGCAATCGCAAGCGGGTCCAGGCCTACGAGGGCGTGGTGATCGCGCGCCGCAACCGCGGCCTGAACTCGTCGTTCATCGTGCGCAAGATCTCGTCCGGCGAGGGTGTCGAGCGCACTTTCCAGCTGTACTCGCCGCTGATCGCGAACATCGAGGTCAAGCGCCGCGGTGACGTGCGTCGTGCCAAGCTCTACTACCTGCGCGCCCGCTCGGGCAAGTCGGCGCGGATCAAGGAAAAGCTTCCCGGCAAGGCGGCACGCGCCGGCGGCGGCGCCGCAGCCTGACCGGGCGAAGCGCTGCCGCGGGCGCGATCTCTCCGGCGACACGCCGCCCGCGCGCGGCCGCTCTTCAGGGCGCCAGGCGGCGCCCTGTCGTATTTTTCGGGCATGCAGATGACATCGAACGATCGCAGCGGTGACAGCGGCGATCCGGCCGCCTCCCCGGATGCGTGGATGCCGCTGCCGAAGTTCGATCCGCGGCAGATGCCGATCGCTGCGATCGACGAAGCGTTGCCGGCGGTGCGATCCGAGCGTCTGGACCCGGCGGCGCTGCGTGGCCGTTTCGCGCAGCCGCCGGCATGGCAGCCCGAACAGACCGATGACAGGTTCCGCTTCGACCGCAGTGCGCCGCGCGATGCCGCGGTGCTGGTGCCGATCGTCGCGCACGCCAGCGGAACCACGGTGCTGCTCACCGAGCGAACGTTGCACCTGCGCCATCACTCGGGTCAGGTGGCGTTTCCGGGCGGCCGCGTCGAGGCCGGCGATCCGTCGCCGGTGGAGGCCGCCCTGCGCGAGGCACGCGAGGAAGTGGGGCTCGAGCCTTCGCGCGTCGAAGTGATCGGCCGGTTGCCCGAGTACCTGACCGGCACCGGCTTTCGCGTCACGCCGGTCGTCGGCCTCGTGTCGCCGGGTTTCGATCCGCGGCCCGATCCACATGAGGTCGCACAGGTGTTCGAGGTGCCGCTGGTGTTCCTGATGGATCCGCGCCACCACCAGCGCCGCCGCGTTCGGCTGGCCGGCGCCGAACGCCTCTTCTTCGCGATGCCGTACCGGCCACCCGGCGCCGCCGAGGAGCACTTCATCTGGGGCGCCACCGCCGCGATGCTGCGCAACCTGTATCGTCTGCTGGCGGCCTGATCGGCCGGCCGGGAGCCTGATGGGATTCGTCGCACTGATCTTCGCGCTGCTGATCGAGCAGGGCCGCTCGCTGCCGGGCGACAACCTGGTGCATCGTGCCGCGGTCGCGCTGGCCGATCTGGTGCGTGGCGTCAGCGACGCGGGCGAACGCCAACAGGGCGCGTTCGGCTGGGCCGTGGTGGTGACGATCGGCGTGGGCGGGGTGGCGGTGCTCGAGTGGCTCGCGCGCATGCTGCATCCGGTGGCCCTGTTCGTCGTGCACGTCACGGTGCTGTACCTCACCGTGGGCTTCCGGCAGTTCAGTCACGCATTCACCGAAATCCAGGTGGCGCTGGCGAGTGACGACACCGACGGCGCACGGCGTGTGCTCGAGCGCTGGCTGAACCAGTCCGATCCCGATGACCTGTCGGATCGGCCCAGCCGCGAGACGCCGGTCAACGAGATCTGCCGGCAGGCGATCGCGCACGCACTGGTGGCCGCGCATCGGCACGTCTTCGGCCCGCTGTTCTGGTACATCCTGCTGCCCGGCGCAATCGGTCCGGTGCTCTACCGCTTCACCGAGATGCTCGCGCGGCGCTGGGGAGATGCGGTCGCCGAAGGCGCCAGGCGGGTCGACGAACCCTACGGATACTTCGCGTTGCACGCCTATCGGGCGATCGACTGGCTGCCGGCGCGCCTGTCGGCGGCCGGGTTCGCGATCGTCGGCAACTTCGAGGATGCCGTCTATTGCTGGCGCGGCGCGGTCGCTGCCGGCACCACCGACAACCAGCGCGCACTGCTGCTCGCATCGGGCGGCGGTGCGCTCGGGCTGCGCGTGGCCGAGCCCGCACTCGAGGCGCGCTGGGCCGCCGGCGAGCAGGGTTTCGACTGGCAGGGGGCCGAGCCGGACGCCAGCGGCCTGCGCAGTTCGGTCGGGCTGGTCTGGCGTTCGGTCGTGCTGTGGATCAGCCTGTTCGCGATGCTCAGCATCGCTGCCTGGCTGGGTCGCTGAACCGGGTTCGCGCGCCCCGGCAGCCGGGCTGCCGGACCGCGGTCACGAGCCCTGGTCGGTTTCGCCCTCGATCCGAAGGTACAGCCGGTAGCGCAATGGATCGATCGCGCCGCGCCCGGCCGCCTCGCGGATTGCGCATCCCGGCTCGTCGCGGTGGCGGCAGTCGTTGAACCGGCAGCGCCCGAGCAGCGGCACGAATTCGCGCATCGCGTGCGCGCGTTGCCACTCCGAGAGGTGCGCGAGGCCGAAGCTGCGGAAACCCGGCGTGTCGACGATGTGTGCGGCAGGCGCGATCCCGGCTGGCACCTCGAACATGCGGCTGAAGGCGGTCGTGTGGCGACCGCTCGACAACGCGGTCGAGATCGCCCGGGTGCGCAGGGCCGCGTCGGGCACCAGCGTGTTCACGAGCGTGGACTTGCCCATCCCCGATTGCCCGACGAGCAGTGTCGTGTGCCCGGCCAGCCAGTCGCGCAGTTGCGCGCGTGCCTCGAGGGGCCGCGCGCGCGCAGCGATCCCGAATACCCGGTAGCCGAGGGCGCGATAGACATCGACGCGTGCGGCGATCGCGCCCGTTGCTTCGGACAGGTCGGATTTGTTGACGATCAGGGCGGCGCCGATGCCGGCGCAGTCGATCGCGATCAGCATGCGCACCAGCAGCGCCTCGGAGAACCGCGGCGCGCCGGCGACGACGATGCCGGCCTGTTCGACGTTGGCTGCCAGCAGTTTGCTGTGCCGGCGGTCGCTTCGCTGCAGCGCGGTGCGCCGTGGTCGCAGCGACTCGATCACTGCCTGGCTGGCACCGATCAGGCGAACCTCGGCTTGGTCGCCGACGCAGACGTCGGTGCGCTTGCCACGGGTGACAGCGACACGCTCGGCCCACGCGCCCGACGGCGAGCGCACGTAGAACTGGCGGCCGAAGCTGGCCGCCACCTGTGCGGGTTCAGTTGCCGCGGCCGAAGACGGCATCACACCTGGCCGCGCAGACGAAGTCGTTGCCGGAGATGCCGCCCACCGAGTGCGTGGCGAAGCGCACGGTGCAGCGGTTGTAGCTCACCCGCAGCTCGGGGTGGTGGTCTTCGCCGTGGACCATCCAGGCGAGCGCGTTCACGAACGCGATCGTGTCGTAGTAGTCGCGAAACGCGTAGCTGCGCTCGATCGCGCCGTCGCGCAGGCGCCAGCCGGGCAGTTCGGTGAGCTGCGCCTCGATCTCGGTGACGGTCCAGGCGCGCTCGCCGGTGATCGGCCGCGACTTGCGGGCGAGCAGTTGCTGGCGCGGAATGGCGGCTTTCATCGGGCCTCCCGAAGGCGGCCGATCCGCAGCGACGCCGGCGGATGCGAGTCGTAGAACGCCGAGTGCAGCGGATCGGGCGTGAGCGTCGATGCATTGTCCTCGTAGAGCTTGACCAGCGCGCTGGCGAGATCCCCGGCGCGTGTGTGCGCGGCGGCGTAGGCATCGGCCTGGAACTCGTGCCGGCGTGAAGCCCGGCTGGCGAGCGGGCGCAGCAGGAAACCGAAGACCGGCAACACGAGCAGGAACAGCACCAGCGCAGCTGCGTCGAACTCGCCCGCGCCTGGCGTGACGCCCAGCCCCTGGTAGAACCAGCCCTGGCGCGACAGCCAGCCGAGCAGCCACAGGCTGGCCAGGCTCGCGGCGAACATCAGCGCGATGCGTCGGGGCACGTGCCGATGGTGGAAGTGGCCGAGTTCGTGCGCGAGCACTGCCTCGATCTCGTCGGCGTCGAGTCGCGAGAGCAGCGTGTCGAAGAAGACGATCCGCTTGTTGCGTCCGAGCCCGGTGAAGTATGCATTGCCGTGCGCCGAGCGGCGACTGCCGTCCATGACGAACAGCCCCTTCGAGGCGAAGCCGCAGCGCCGCAGCAGCGACTCCACGCGCGCGCGCAGCGCTGCGTCCTGCAGCGGCTCGAAGCGGTTGAACAGCGGCGCGATGACCGTCGGATAGAGCACCAGCACGCCGAGGTTGAAGGCGACCCAGACGCCCCACGCCCACAGCCACCACAGGCTGCCGGCGCTGCGCATCAGCCAGAGGATCAGCGCCAGCAGCGGCAGGCCGAGCGCGGCTGCGATCGCTGCGCCCCTGAGCGCATCGATGGCGAACAGCCGCAGCGTCATCCGGTTGAAGCCGAAGCGCTGCTCGAGCACGAACTGGCGGTACCACTCGATCGGCAGGTCGACCAGCGCGCTGGCCAGCACTACCGTCACGACGAACAGGAGTTGCCGTGCAAACGGCGCGTCGGGCAGCCACGCCGCAACCAGGTCGAGCAGCCATTGCAGCCCGCCGAACAGCGTCAGTCCGAGCACCAGCAGCGCTGCGGCCAGCGCTTCGAACAGGCCCAGGCGCACGCGTGCGACCGTGTAGTCGGCCGCCCTGCGATGCGCCCGCGCGGTGATGCGCGCGGCGAAGCGCTCGGGCACCGTGTCGCGATGCCGCCTGACGTGGCGAATCTGGCGCGTTGCCAGCCACAGGCGCACGGCCATCGACACGAGCAATGCGGCGGCGAAGACGAACGAGAACGCCAGGGCAGTCAAGGTGATCGCTGTGCGAGAATCGACGGCGGAGAAGAAAATTATGTCACAGCCGTTCACGCCACCCGGCGCTGCCCCCGCGGGCGCAGGTGCCTGCGCCACGCCGATGACGCCTGACGAATCGCTGCTCGTCTGGGTCGACATGGAAATGACCGGTCTGAACCCGGTGGTCGACCGCATCATCGAGGTGGCGATCGTGGTCACGGACGATGCGCTGGAAGTCGTCGCGCAAAGCGCGGCGATCGCGATCCGCCAGCCCGTCGCCGTGCTCGACGCGATGGACCAGTGGAATCGCGCGACGCACGGCCGCTCGGGGCTGGTCGAGCGCGTGCTGGCGTCGAGCTGGACCGAAGCGGGCGCCGAACAGGCGCTGCTCGACTTTCTCGCGCCGCTGGTACCGCCCGGAAGATCGCCGATGTGCGGCAACTCCATCTGCCAGGACCGGCGGTTCATGGCGCGCTACATGCCGCGGCTCGAAGCCTGGTTCCACTATCGCAACATCGACGTGAGCACCCTCAAGGAGCTGTGCCGGCGCTGGCGGCCGGAGGTCGCGAAGGCATTCACCAAGCGCAGTGCGCACACGGCACTGGCCGACATCGTCGAGTCGATCGACGAGTTGCGCCACTATCGCGACGGGTTCCTGGCGATGGCGCCGCGCATCTGAGCCTCGTCGGTGCGTCGCCACAGGCGCGCCAGGATTGTCGCGAGCCCCGCGGCGGCAAGCGCAAGGCTCAGTCCCGAGGCGATCCAGAAGCCGCGCGCACCCGCAACCAGCGGCGCCCAGCGGTAAGCCGAGGCGCCAGCTCCGAACGCCAGCCACCAGCCGCCGCCCAATCCGATGCCCCACAGGCTGAGCACGTAGACGAGCATCGGCAACGCGGTGATCCGGTAGGCGCGCAGGACGAACGAGCACATCGCCTGCGCCGCGTCGAACAGATGGAACGCGGCGACGAGCGCGAGCAGCGGCGCAGCGGCCGCGACCAGCGTGGCATCGGTGGTGTAGAGCGCGGCCAGCGGCTCGCGCGCCGCGAAGAGCCCGGCGCCGATCGCCGCCGCGCAGGCGAGCGCGATGCGGATTCCGGCCCAGGCGCGCGCGCGTGCCTCGGCGGGTCGTTCTGCGCCCAGCGATTGCGCGACCAGCACGCTGGTGGCCGTGGCCAGCGCCAGCGGCACCATGTAGGCCAGCGCGGCGAGATTGGCCGCGATCTGGTGGCTTGCCGCCGTGGTCGCGCCCAGGCGCGCGAGAAACAGCGCCATGAAGGTGAACGAAGTCACCTCGACCATGTAGCTTGCGCCGATCGGCCCGCCGAGCGCGAGCAGCGTGCGCAGCCGCGCCGGATCCGGGCGTGCCAGCCAGCCGCTGCCCACCAGTCCCACCTGCCGGTACAGCGGGTCGGCGCGCAGCGCAGCCATCGCGAGCAGTACCGACAGCCACGCGATGATGGCCGATGCCACGCCGCAACCGGCGCCGCCGAGGGCGGGCACGAGCGTCACGTCGCCGTGCTGCCAGCCATGCATGAACAGGACGTTCAGCGGCACCTTCAGCGCCGCACCCGCGAGATTGATCACCATCACCGCTTTCGGGCGCGCAACCGCGTTCGACAGCGCGTGAAACACGCGAAACAGCAGCGCGGCGGGCAGTCCGGCGGCAGCCGCCCACAGGTAGACCCGTGCGACTGCCGCCACCTCGGGCGGCGGGTCGCTGAGGGCGAGCCACAGGTCGGTCGATGCGAGCGCCAGGCAGCCGGGCACGGCCAGCGCCAGCGCCAGCCAGATCGCCTGGCGGGTCTCCAGGCCGATCTGCTCGAAGTTCCCGGCGCCGTAGTGCTGGGCGACCACCGGACTGAGCGCGAGCAGCACGCCCATCAGCCCGATGTAGACGCTGATGTAGACGCTGGCGCCCAGGCCGATCGCGGCGACGTCGACCGCCGACAGTCTGCCGGCCATCACGGTGTCGATCAGGCCGTTGAGCATCACCGCCAGCTGCCCGACGAACAGCGGCCAGGCGAGTTTCAGGATGTCGCGCGTCATCGCGCGCCGGTTCGTGGATCCTCGCGGCGGTACAGCCGGAAGCGCTCGTCGCGGTCGCTGCGACGCTTGCCTTCCCAGAGCAGTTTCCAGCCGGGCATGGGCGCCGGCACGGTGCGTGCGTACGGGCCGCCGTCCTGCACCAGCAGCCAGTCGCACGGCGCGCCGTGCGCGGCGAAGTTCATCCGCACGAAATAGTCGAAACTCGCGCGCGGCGCGCGCTCGAGATCCTGCGTGGCCACGCAGGCATCGCCGCCGTCGAAGGCGGCGGCGAGCCGCGCGGCGACGTCGCGATAGGTGTTGCGCTCGTCGAACACCGGCAGCCATAGCGTCATGAGCAGGAACCACGCCAGCACGACGCCACCGCACGACAGCACCATCGCGCGCCAGATCACTCGCGGCTGGCGCGAAATGCGCCAGCGCACCAGCGCCAGCCACGCGAGCGTGGCCAGGCCGCCGAGCGCGATCTCGACGCCGATCCATTCCGGCGTGAAACCGGGAGCAATCTGGCTCGCACGGTAGGCCATTCGTGGCGGGTAACCGGTCATCAGCGCGATCCAGTAGGCCCAGATCACGATCCCGAACAGCGAAAAACTGGTGACCGCGAACCAGTCGATGAGATTGACGATGCCACGCTCGAGCGTGGGCATCCCCACGGCCGCGAGCATGGCGAGCGGCACGGTGGCCGGCAGCAGCCAGCTCTCGCCGCCCGACGGCGATGCGAGCGCGCGCAGGCCCAGCGCGGCTGCCGTGAGCATCGGCAGCGCGACCGCAGGCTCGCCCCAGCGCCCGCGCCAGCGCCAGGCCGCCCACAGCGCGACCGGCCACGCGGGCCAGTAGAACCACGGAATCGTGCGTGCGAAGTAGCGCAACGAATCGACGCCGGGACCGGCCATCGTGGCCAGGTTCCACGCGGCCCATTCGAGCAGGTGGGCGCGCGCGGCCGCATCGCCGCCAGCCAGCAGCAGCGGCCATGGCAACGCGCCGGTCAGGGCGACTGCCAGTGCCGGCGGCAGCATCCGCCATCCGACCAGTCGATACGTGCGGCTCGCCAGCGGCAGGAGGCCCAGCACCAGCAGCAGCGCGAGTGCGGTGCCCGCACCCCGGCTGAGCAGGGTGGCGGCGATCGCGGCGCCGGCGATCGCCCCGCCGGTCGTGGGACGCTCGAGCGCGATCGCGCAGCCGAACAGGAACGCGGCGATCCATGCGACCTGCGCCGGGTCCGCGGTGGTCTCGTGCATGCGCACCAGCAGGCCGAAAGTGGCCATCAGCACCAGCAGCGCCGAGTCGGCGATCGCGCGGCCGTAGTCGACGCTGGAGGCCGACGCGCCGAACGGGTCCGACGGCTGCACGCCCGGACGGCGCGCCAGCGCCCAGGCGGCGTACCAGGCGAGCATCAGCGCCCATGCCAGCAGCGCGACGATCGCCAGCCGCACGCCGGCGTGCTCGCCCACCAGCGGCGCGAGCGCGTTGCCGATCGAGGCGGCGATCCAGAACGGCAACGGGCCTTCGGAGGGCATCGGCAGGTTGCCGATGTTCGGCATCAGCCAGTCCGGTGCGCCGCCGCGCATCATCGACAGCGCGATGCCGAAGCCGGCCGCGTCCTGCGTGCGCCACGGGTCGCGTCCGACGAGGCCGGGCAGCACGTAGAGCGCGCACAGCAGCAGCAGCGCCCAGCGCGGCAGCTTGCCTGCTTCGAGCTCGGTGACGATGAACGGTTTCATGCGCGTGCGCGCAGGGACGAAAGGCAGCGCGGGCTGCCTTCCCGATCGATGCGGCGGCGCACCGCGCGCCCGGGCTACCTGCCGGTGCGCGCGAACTTCTGGCGGAACTTCTCGACGCGGCCGGCTTCGATGATGCGCTGCTGCGCGCCGGTGTAGAACGGATGCGACTCGGACGTCACGTCGAGCTTGAACAGCGGGTATTCCTTCCCGTCGTCCATCGTGATCTTCTCGCGCGTGGCGGCCGTGGACCGGGTGACGAACCTGAAGCCGTTCGACATGTCCATGAAGACGACGTCGCGGTACTCGGGGTGGATGCCTTGTTTCATGAATGGGTCTCCGGACCCGCCGCGGCGGCGGGGTCAGGTGAAAGCCGGGGCCGGATGGAAAAGCCTTGAATTGTAAGGGATTTCGCGAAGGCCACGCAAACGCGACGGCCGCGGCCTCAGCCGCCGCGGCGCATCATCTCGAAGAACTCCTGGTTGCCCCTGGTCTGTCGCACCTTGTCGAGCAGGAACTCCATCGCCTCGAGTTCGTCCATGTCGTGCAGGAGTTTCCTCAGGATCCAGATCTTCTGCAGCACCTCGGCCTTGATCAGCAACTCCTCGCGGCGCGTGCCCGAGCGATTGATGTCGATCGCCGGGTAGACGCGTTTTTCCATCATCCGCCGGTTCAGGTGCAGTTCCATGTTGCCGGTGCCCTTGAACTCCTCGTAGATGACCTCGTCCATCCGGCTGCCGGTGTCGATCAGCGCGGTGGCGATGATGGTGAGCGAGCCGCCTTCCTCGATGTTGCGTGCGGCCCCGAAGAAGCGCTTGGGGCGCTGCAGCGCGTTGGCATCGACGCCGCCGGTGAGCACCTTGCCCGAGGCCGGCACCACCGTGTTGTAGGCGCGCGCCAGCCGGGTGATCGAGTCGAGCAGGATCACCACGTCTTTCTTGTGCTCGACGAGCCGCTTGGCCTTTTCGATCACCATCTCGGCGACCTGCACGTGGCGGGTGGCCGGCTCGTCGAACGTCGAGGCGACCACCTCGCCGCGCACCGAGCGGGTCATCTCGGTGACCTCCTCGGGGCGCTCGTCGATCAGCAGCACGATCAGGACCACGTCGGGATGGTTGGTGGTGATCGCATGCGCGATGTGCTGCATCAGCACCGTCTTGCCGGCTTTCGGCGGCGCGACGATCAGGCCGCGTTGTCCCTTGCCGATCGGCGCGATCATGTCGATGATCCGGCCGGTGATGTTCTCCTCGGCCTTGATGTCGCGCTCGAGCACCATCGGCTTGTTCGGGTGCAGCGGCGTGAGGTTCTCGAACAGGATCTTGTGCTTGCTCGCCTCGGGCGGCTCGCCGTTGATCTTGTCGACCTTCACCAGCGCGAAGTAGCGCTCGCCTTCCTTCGGCGTGCGCACCTCGCCCTCGATCGAGTCGCCGGTGTGCAGGTTGAAACGCCGGATCTGCGACGGCGAGATGTAGATGTCGTCGGTGCTCGCGAGGTACGAGGTCTCGGGCGAGCGCAGGAAGCCGAAGCCGTCGGGCAGCACCTCGAGGCAGCCGTCGCCGAAGATCGTCTCGCCGGTCTTGGCCCTGCGCTTGAGGATCGCGAACATCAGCTCCTGCTTGCGCATGCGCTGGGGGTTTTCGATCTCCAGGCCGGTGGCCATCTCGATCAGCTGCGAGACGTGCAGCGACTTGAGTTCGGACAGGTGCATCGGGTGGTTCTCCCCGCGGGGACTTTGCCGGGAATGAATGGACGGAAACCAGGGGCGCGGCTGGCAGGCCGCTGGAAGTTCGGATCGGGGTGCGGGCGGATGCAGCCCGTGGACGGCTGGGGCGAGGCCCCGGATCGACGGATGAGTCGCCGGAACCCGCCCCGGCGTCAGCCGCCGGGAGCCGGAAGGCGCGTACGGAACGACTGCGCGAACCTTCGGGCGGCTGGAAGCTTACAACGAATCAGAGATGGCTGTCCAGAAACAGCGTCAGTTGCGACTTGGAGAGCGCGCCGACCTTGGTGTCGACCACCGCGCCGTTGCGAAACAGCATCAGCGTGGGGATGCCCCGAATGCCGTACTTCGCCGGCACCGACTGGTTGTCGTCGACGTTGACCTTCACGACCTGCAGCTTGCCGGCGTAATCGCGCGAGATCTCGTCGAGGATCGGCGCGATCATCTTGCACGGGCCACACCACTCGGCCCAGTAATCGACGAGCACCGGCGCGTCGGCCTTCAGGACATCCTGTTCGAACGTGGCATCGGAGACGTGCTTGATGGTCATTTCTGCTCCCGGGATTGCGACAAACATAGCATAGACCCGGCCCATCGAGCCCCGGCGGCGGGCCCCGCGCGAGCGGCTGATAGAATCGCCGCGGGCGGGCCTCCCCGCAGTGCGGCGTGGTCAACCTGGTCAGGTCCGGAAGGAAGCAGCCACAGCCACTCCCCGTGCGTGCCGGGGTTCCGGCTCGCCCACCCGTCCCACCCGTTCGTCGCGCCGGTTGCCGCTGCCATGACCCATCAGGTGCTCGCCCGCAAGTGGCGGCCGCGCGACTTCGAGTCGCTGGTCGGGCAGGACCACGTCGTGCGCGCGCTGTCGCACGCGCTGCAGACGGGGCGCCTGCACCACGCCTACCTGTTCACCGGCACGCGCGGCGTCGGCAAGACCACGGTCGCACGCATCCTGGCCAAGGCGCTGAACTGCGAGACCGGTGTGAGCGCGCGGCCCTGCGGTCGCTGCGCAGCCTGCACCGGGATCGATGCCGGGCGCTTCGTCGACTGCATCGAGCTCGACGCCGCCTCGAACCGCGGTGTCGACGAGATGACCCAGTTGCTCGAGAACGCGGTCTACGCGCCCACCGCCGGCCGCTACAAGGTCTACGTGATCGACGAGGTCCACATGTTGTCGGCGCACGCGTTCAACGCGATGCTCAAGACGCTCGAGGAACCGCCGCCGCACGTCGTCTTCGTGCTCGCGACCACCGATCCGCAGCGCGTGCCGGTCACCGTGCTGTCGCGCTGCCTGCAGTTCAACCTGAGGAACATGTCGCCGGCCGCGGTGGCTGAACACCTGGCCAGCGTGCTGTCGGCCGAGGGCGTCGCGTTCGACCGCGGTGCGCTCGATCGCATCGGGCGCGCGGCCGCCGGCAGCATGCGCGACGCGCTGTCGCTGCTCGACCAGGCGATCGCCTGCGGCGGCGGCGAGGTGCGCGAACCGGCGGTGCGCGAGATGCTCGGCGTCGTCGATGCGGCCTGGCTGGTGGGTATTCTCGACGCGCTGGTCGCCCGCGACGGCCGCCTGCTGGTGGCGCTGGCCGACGACATGCTCGCCGGCAATGCGCCGTTCGAGCGCATGCTGGCCGACCTTGCCGCGCTGCTGCAGCGGATCGCGTTGGCCCAGGTCGGTGCGATCGCCGACGCCGGGAATCCCGAGACCCTGCAGCGGCTCGCTGCGGCGATCGCCCCCGAGGACCTGCAGGTCTGGTACCAGATCGTGATCCACGGTGCACGCGACCTGCCGCTGGCGCCCGATGCGCACGCCGGCTTCACGATGGTGTTGCTGCGCCTGCTCGCATTCGGCCCCGACGTCGGCGGTTCGGCGGGCGCCGCTCGTTCGTCGGCGGCGGGCCCGGCGCAGGGCTGTCCCGAGGCGGCGCGTTCCGGGTCGGCACGCCCCGGGCAGGCGCCGCGCGCGGACGCCTGCGGCGCTTCGTCCTCCGCCGCGCCGGCCGGTCGCACATCGGCCATGCGGTTCGACGGCGACTGGCCCGGTCTCGCGGCGCGGCTGCAGGTGGCCGGTCTGGTGCAGCAGTTCATGCACCAGAGCGAACTGATCGAGGTCGACGGGCTGCGGTTCCGGCTGCGCGTGCCCATCCGTGCACTGGCTGAACCGGGCACGGTGAAGCGCGTGCGCGCAGCGCTGGGCGCGCACTTCGGCGCGCCGGTACGCCTCGACGTCGAGGTCGGCCGCGTCGGGCAGGATACCGTCGCGGCGGCATCGGCGCGCGGGCGTGTCGAGCGCCAGGTGCAGGCGCAGGCGGCGATCGACGCCGATCCGTTCGTGCGCACGCTGATCGAGGATTTCGACGGGTCGATCGTGCCCGGTTCGGTGCGGCCGATCGAGCGCCGCGATGCCATTTCTGGAGACGACGCATGATGAAGCAGCAGCTCGCGGGTCTGATGAAGCAGGCCCAGCAGATGCAGGAGAACATGAAGAAGATGCAGGAGCAGCTCGGCCAGGTCGAGGTCGAGGGGCAGTCCGGCGCTGGTCTGGTCAAGGTGACGATCACCTGCCGCAACGACGTCAAGCGCATCGCGATCGATCCGGGCCTGCTCGCCGACGACAAGGACATGCTCGAGGACCTGATCGTCGCGGCGATGAACGACGCGCTGCGCAAGGCCGAGCAGACGGCCGCCGAGAAGATGGGTTCGGTCACCGCCGGCCTGCCGTTGCCACCCGGCTTCAAGATGCCGTTCTAGTACGCTGCGCATCGTCGGCGATGGAACTCCGCATGCGTTCGCGCCCGCGGCCGCAGCAGCGGTCGGCGCCTTTGCACGCGCCAACGGAGCGCGCGGGATGAAGGCGCCGGCGCCGCTGGAGGCGCTCACCGCTGCGCTCAGGCGCCTGCCCGGCGTCGGAGCGAAGTCGGCCCAGCGCTTCGCCTACCACCTGCTGCAGCACGATCGCGAGGGGGCTGCACGGCTCGCGCAGGCGCTCGCGGATGCGGCGGCGCGGGTGCGTCACTGCGCGCGCTGCAACACCTTCACCGAACTGGAGGTCTGTGAAACCTGTTCGTCGCCGCGGCGTGACGCCTCGCTGTTGTGCGTGGTCGAGACGCCCGCCGATCAGCTGACGATCGAGCAGACGCTGAGCTACCGCGGGATGTACTTCGTGCTGATGGGACGGCTGTCGCCGCTCGATGGCGTCGGGCCGAAGCAGATCGGTCTGGACCGGCTGCTCGCGCGCGCCGCCGATCCGGCGTTGCGCGAAGTGATCCTGGCGACCAACTTTACGCAGGAAGGCGAGGCGACCGCCCACTACATCGGCGAGATGATGCGCGCGCGCGGCCTGAAGGTGACGCGGCTCGCGCGCGGCGTCCCGGTGGGCAGCGAGCTCGAATACGTCGATCCGAGCACGATCGCGCAGGCCCTGCGCGATCGCCGCGCGGTCAGCGAGGCGGTCGCCGGCGATCGGACCGATCGATCCGGCGCGCGTGCGGATCACGAGGGCCGTGAAGACCCAGGCGGCAGCCGATGAGCGAGGATCGGTCCGTCAGCGTCGCGCAGGGCCCGCTGGCGGGCCTGCGCGTGCTCGAACTCGGCCAGTTGATCGCGGGCCCGTTCGCCGGGCGCATGATGGCCGAGTTCGGTGCCGACGTGATCAAGGTCGAGCCGCCGGCGCGCGATGGTCACGACGGGGGTGATCCGCTGCGCAAGTGGCGCAAGCTGCATCCCGACGATCCGTCGGGCACCTCGCTGTGGTGGTACGTGCAGGGGCGCAACAAGCGCTCGATCACGCTCGACCTGCGCGTGGCCGAGGGCCAGCGCATCGCGCGCGAACTGGCGGCGCGCAGCGACGTCGTGATCGAGAACTTCCGGCCGGGGGCGCTCGAGAAGTGGGGGCTCGGCTACGACGTGCTGGCGTGCGACAACCCCGGTCTGGTGATGGTGCGCCTGTCCGGATACGGGCAGACCGGGCCCTACCGCGACCGCCCCGGCTTCGGCGCGATCGCGGAGTCGATGGGCGGGATGCGCCACGTGACCGGTTTCCCCGATCGCCCGCCGGTGCGGATGAACCTGTCGATCGGTGATTCTCTGGCCGCACTGCACGGCGTGATCGGGGCGCTGATGGCGCTGCACCGCCGGCGCGAGAGCGGCAAGGGCCAGGTGGTGGACGTGGCGCTCTACGAGGCGGTGTTCAACATGATGGAGAGCGCGCTGCCCGAATACGATCGCTACGGCATCGTGCGCGAACGCACCGGCACCAGCCTGACCGGCATCGTGCCTTCGAACACCTATCCGACCGCCGACGGCCGGCACATCGTGATCGGCGGCAACGGCGACTCGATCTTCAAGCGGCTGATGCGCGCGATCGGGCGCGATGACCTGGCCTGCGACCCGGCGCTCGTCGACAACGCGGGCCGCGCCGCCCAGGCGCAGCGAATCGACGACGCGATCGCCGCGTGGACCTCGACGCACACGCTCGGACAGGGGCTCGAGGCAATGGACCGGGCCGACGTGCCGAGCGGGCGGATCTACAGCGTCGCCGACATGGTGGCCGACCCGCAGTACGTCGCGCGCGCGATGGTCGAGCAGGTGCGCCTGCCCGACGGCACGCCGCTCGCGGTACCTGCCGTCGTGCCGAAGCTGTCGCGGACCCCGGGGGCCACGCGCTGGGTCGGCCCGACACTCGGCGAGCACACCGGCGAGGTACTGGCCGAACTCGGCTACGACGCCGCGGCAATCGCCGCGTTGCATGCCGGGGGCGTCGTCTGATCGAAGGCGTCGTCCGATCGGGTTCTCGGCGCTGCCGCGGGTCGTGCGCTTCGGTCAGGGCCTGTTCACACTGCGATCGTCTCCGCGTGAGCCCACAAGAAGCGCACAATCAAGGCGCAAAGCGCAGCCGTGGCGGGGCCACGGCGAGCCTCCGCAATGCCGAGTGCGCACTTCTTGTGGGCTCACCCTCCTGGGCCGGGGCCCGCCGGACCGATCGACACGAGGAGACACCGACATGCGCGGACGCATCCTGACCGCCGCCCTGGGCGGCATCGTCGCGGCCGTGCTGCCGCTCGCTGCCGGCGCGAAGACGGCGCTGAAGGCGATGACGAGCTTCGACCCGAAGGTGAAGCCCGACCAGATCGACCTCTCGCGCACCTGCACGAACGAATTCACCCGCAAGGCGCTGGCGAAGGTCCGGTGACTGGCGGCCATCACGGCGAGGCGGTTGCGGCGGGCACGCCCGGCGCTTCGGCGCCCGCGCTCGCCCTGGAGGGCATCACCAGCCCCTTCGTGTCACGCGACGATCCGTCGTAGCGCCACACCGCGGTTCGCGACGTCACGCCGGTGTTCTTCATCGTGTTCTTCGACGTCTACCAGGGCGTGCGGGAGGTGAGCCCCAGCGCGCCCGCAAACGCCAGGATGCCCGGCGCCACCCCGCGTCAGTTGCTGCGTCACGTCTACCTGCCCAGCGCGACCAGCCGGGTGTTTTCGAGCCTGCACACGTCCGTGGGGCTCGCGTTCGTCGGGCGCGTTGGCCGGGGTGATCGAGAGACGGCTGATGAAGTGGCAGCCGCGGCAGGGCGAGACCGGGAGACTTCAGGGCTGGCGCGAGAACGCCTGCCGGCCGCGCGGGTCCCGCCAGACTCGCGCATCTCGTTGATTTGTCGGGAAAACCATTGCCGAAGGCGCGGGCATCGGGGTTCGCGCACGGATTCGCGACTGCGGACGCCTTCGCGCGGCGCGCCCGTCGCCGGCAGTCGAGGCAGCCGGATGCTAAAATTCAACGGTTTTGCCAACGATCACCGGTCCGCGCCTGCCTGCCCCGTCACACTCCGCCGACCCCGTCCCGTCATGACCGCATCCGGTCACGGCCGCAGCTGCCGCGACTGCGTCCCGGCGAGCCGGGGCCCGACCAGGACCTTCCGGTTCCTGGGTGCGTCGGCGCGGGGCGCACCGGTGACTTCCCCCTGGAGTTGCCGTTGCCGCCCGATCAACACGCCGAGCCCGCCCGCACAGTCGATGGCGCGGGCATCATTCCCGAGTACGCGCCGGCGGTGCTGGCGCTGGCCGACGGCACCGTGTTCCGCGGGCGTTCGATCGGCGCACCGTTGCGCTCGGCCGGCGAGGTGGTCTTCAACACCGCGATGACCGGCTATCAGGAGATCCTCACCGACCCGAGCTACTGCCGGCAGATCGTCACGCTGACCTGTCCGCACATCGGCAACTACGGCGTCAACCCCGAAGACGCCGAGTCGGCGAAAATCCACGCCGCCGGACTGGTCGTGAAGGACCTGCCGCGCAGGCTCTCGAACTGGCGCAGTGTCGAGTCGCTCGCCGACTACCTGCGGCGCGAGGGCGTGCCGGCGATCGCCGGCATCGACACGCGCCGGCTCACCCGGATGCTGCGCGACCGCGGCGCGCAGGGCGGGTGCCTGGTCGCCGCTGCGCGACCCACGGAAGCGATCGACGAGCAGGCGGCGATCGAGGCGGCGCGCGCGTTTCCCGGGTTGGCCGGCATGGACCTCGCGAAGGTCGTGTCGACCCCCGAGCCGTATCGCTGGACCGAGGGCTCGTGGCGGCTCGGCGCCGGCTTCGTGTCGCAGTCGGGGCGGCGCCTGCGCGTCGTCGTCTACGACTACGGCGTCAAGCGCGACATCCTGCGGCTGCTGGCCGACCGCGGCTGCGAACTGATGGTGCTGCCCGCGCAGGCGAGCGCGGCCGAGGCGCTTGCCCGGCACCCCGACGGCATCTTCCTGTCCAACGGCCCGGGCGATCCCGAGCCGTGCGATTACGCGATCGCCGCAGTACGCGAACTGATCGACCGCGGCCTGCCGGTCTTCGGCATCTGTCTGGGTCACCAGATCATCGGCCTGGCGTCGGGTGCGCGCACGATGAAAATGAAGTTCGGCCACCACGGCGCAAATCATCCGGTGCGCAACGTCGACACCGGGCAGGTGCACATCACCAGCCAGAACCACGGTTTCGCAGTCGATCCGGCCTCGCTGCCGGCGAACCTGCGCGTCACGCACGTCTCGCTGTTCGACGGCTCCATCCAGGGTCTCGAGCGCACCGACCGGACGGCTTTCTGCTTCCAGGGGCACCCCGAGGCCAGCCCCGGGCCGCAGGACATCCATTACCTGTTCGACCGCTTCATCGCGTCGATGAACGCGGCGCGCGCGGCCGTCGCACAACCCGCTCGATGAGCGTCGCACCATGCCCAGGCGCACCGACCTGCACAGCATCCTGATCATCGGCGCCGGCCCGATCGTCATCGGCCAGGCCTGCGAATTCGACTACTCCGGGGCGCAGGCCTGCAAGGCGCTGCGGCAGGAGGGTTTTCGCGTCATCCTGGTCAACAGCAACCCGGCCACGATCATGACCGACCCGGAGACGGCCGACGTCACCTACATCGAGCCGATCACCTGGCAGGTCGTCGAGCGCATCATCGACAAGGAACGCCCCGACGCGATCCTGCCGACCATGGGCGGACAGACGGCCCTGAACTGCGCGCTCGACCTGCATCGCCACGGCGTGCTCAAGAAGTACGGCTGCGAATTGATCGGTGCTTCGCCCGAGGCGATCGACAAGGCCGAGGATCGCCTGAAGTTCAAGGAGGCGATGACCCGGATCGGCCTGGGCTCGGCGCGCTCGGCGATCGCCCACACGCTCGAAGAGGCGTGGGCGGCGCAGAAGAACATCGGCTTTCCGGTCATCATCCGGCCGAGCTTCACGCTGGGCGGCACCGGTGGCGGCATCGCCTACAACGGCGAGGAGTTCGAGACCATCTGCAAGCGCGGCCTCGAGGCCTCGCCCACCAGCGAACTGCTGATCGAGGAATCGCTGATCGGCTGGAAGGAATTCGAGATGGAGGTCGTGCGCGATCGCGCCGACAACTGCATCATCGTCTGTTCGATCGAGAACTTCGACCCGATGGGCGTGCACACCGGCGACTCGATCACGGTGGCACCGGCGCAGACGCTCACCGACCGCGAATACCAGCTGATGCGCAATGCGTCGATCGCGATCCTGCGCGAGATCGGCGTCGAGACCGGTGGCTCGAACGTGCAGTTCGCGATCAGCCCGCACGACGGCCGGATGATCGTGATCGAGATGAACCCGAGGGTTTCGCGATCGTCGGCGCTGGCCTCCAAGGCCACCGGCTTTCCGATTGCCAAGATCGCCGCCAGGCTGGCGGTCGGCTACACGCTGGACGAACTGCGCAACGACATCACCGGCGGCGCGACGCCGGCGTCGTTCGAGCCGACGATCGACTACGTGGTCACGAAGGTGCCGCGCTTCGCGTTCGAGAAGTTCCCGCTCGCCGACTCGCGGCTCACCACGCAGATGAAGTCGGTGGGCGAGGTGATGGCCATCGGCCGCACCTTCCAGGAGAGCCTGCAGAAGGCACTGCGCGGCCTCGAGACCGGCATCGACGGGCTGGACGAGCGCAGCGACGATCGCGACGAGATCGCCACCGAACTCGGCGAGCCGGGACCCGAGCGGGTGCTTTACATCGGCGACGCGTTCCGCGTCGGCATGACGGTCGAGGAGATCTGCGAGGAGTCCGGCATCGACCCGTGGTTCCTCGCGCAGATCGAGGACATCGTCGCCACCGAGCGCAAGCTCGCCGGCCGCAGGCTCGACGGGCTGTCGGGCGCCGAGCTGCGCTGGCTGAAGGCCGGCGGCTTCTCCGACCGGCGCCTGGCGCGGCTGCTCGACACCAACCCCGATGCGGTGCGCGCGCGCCGCCACGATCTCGGCGTGCGCCCGGTGTACAAGCGCGTGGACACCTGCGCGGCAGAGTTCGCCACCGCCACCGCCTACATGTACTCCACCTACGAGGACGAGGACGAGTCGCAGCCCACCGGCCGGCGCAAAGTGATGGTGCTCGGCGGCGGCCCGAACCGGATCGGGCAGGGGATCGAGTTCGACTACTGCTGCGTGCACGCTGCGTTCGCGCTGCGCGAGGACGGCTACGAGACGATCATGGTCAACTGCAACCCGGAGACCGTCTCGACCGACTACGACACCTCCGATCGACTGTACTTCGAGCCGCTCACGCTCGAGGACGTGCTCGAGATCGTGGCGGTCGAGAAGCCGATGGGCGTCATCGTCCAGTACGGCGGCCAGACGCCGCTGAAGCTCGCGCTGGCGCTCGAGGCCAACGGCGTGCCGATCGTCGGCACTTCGCCGGAGTCGATCGACGTCGCCGAGGACCGCGAGCGCTTCCAGAAACTGCTGCACGACCTCGGCCTGAAACAGCCGCCGAATCGCACTGCGCGCACCGAGGCGCAGGCGCTGGCGCTGGCCGGCGAGATCGGTTACCCGCTGGTGGTGCGCCCGAGCTACGTTCTGGGCGGCCGCGCGATGGAGATCGTGCACGAGCAGAAAGACCTCGAGCGGTACATGCGCGAGGCGGTCAAGGTGTCCGAAGACAGCCCGGTGCTGCTCGATCGCTTCCTGAACGACGCGATCGAGGTCGACGTCGATTGCCTGTCCGACGGCGTGCAGGTGTTCATCGGTGGCGTGATGGAGCACATCGAGCAGGCGGGCGTGCATTCCGGCGACTCGGCATGCTCGCTGCCGCCGTATTCGCTGTCGCCGGCGGTGGTGGCCGAGATGAAGCGCCAGAGCGCGCTGATGGCGCGCGCGCTGAAAGTCTGCGGGCTGATGAACGTGCAGTTTGCGATCCAGAGCGACGCCGCCGACGCCGACCCGGTCGCCCCGCGCAATGGCGAGGGCACCGTCTACGTGCTGGAGGTCAATCCGCGCGCCTCGCGCACCGTGCCTTACGTGTCCAAGGCCACCGGCGTGCAGCTGGCGAAGATCGCCGCGCGTTGCATGGTCGGACGCAGCCTGGCCGACCAGGGGGTGGTGCGCGAAGTCGTCCCGAAGTATTTTTCGGTCAAGGAGGCGGTGTTTCCGTTCGTCAAGTTCCCCGGCGTCGACACGATCCTCGGTCCCGAGATGAAATCGACCGGCGAGGTGATGGGCGTGGGCCTCACCTTCGGCGAGGCCTTCGTGAAGTCGCAACTCGGCGCCGGCGTGCGTCTGCCGGAGTCCGGCACGGTGTTCATCTCGGTGAAGAACGCCGACAAGCCGAAGGCGGTGGCCATCGCGCGCACGCTGCACGAGATGGGCTTCGCGCTGGTGGCGACCCGCGGCACCGCCGCGGCGATCTCGGCGGCCGGCATCGCGGTGACGCCGGTCAACAAGGTCCAGGAGGGGCGCCCGCACGTGGTCGACCTGCTGAAGAACGGCGAGGTCGCGCTGGTGTTCAACTCGGTCGAGGACAAGCGCGGCGCGATCGTCGACTCGCGTTCGATCCGCACCACCGCGCTCACGCAGCGCGTCAGCTACTTCACCACGATCGCCGGCGCGTTGGCGGCGGTCCAGGGCATGCGCTCGCTCGCGCGGCTGGAGGTCTATTCGCTGCAGGAACTGCACGCCGGGCTGTAGCAGGAGCGGCGTGCGTCGGGCGTGCACGCCGCTGCGCGCGCCTGCGCACGCGGCCTCTCTTTTGCGTTACAGTGGTACCGACAGACGGACCGCCCGGCCTCGCCGCCCGGCGGTCCGAGTCGTTTTGGTGCGACCCGCGCGCGGCCGCACGCCGAAACCCCGAGAAACCCGATGGCCACCATTCCGCTCACCCGGCGCGGCGCCGAGTTGCTGAAGGAAGAACTGCAGCGCCTGAAATCGGTCGAACGGCCGGCGGTGATCAACGCCATTGCCGAGGCCCGCGCGCACGGCGACCTGTCCGAGAATGCCGAATACGCCGCGGCGCGCGAGCGTCAGGGCTTCGTCGAGGGTCGCATTGCCGAAGTCGAAGCCAAGCTGGCCAATGCACAGGTGATCGACCCGGAATTGCTCGACGCCGGTGGACGCGTGGTCTTCGGCGCGACGGTCACGCTGGAAGACCTCGAGTCGGGCGAGAAGGCGCGCTATCAGATCGTCGGCGACGACGAGGCCGACATCAGGGCCGGCAAGATCTCGGTGTCGAGCCCGATCGCACGCGCGCTGATCGGCCGCAGCGCGGGCGATACCGCCGAGGTGCGGGCTCCCAGCGGCGTGCGCGAACTCGAAATCCTGGATGTCCGCTACGAGTAGCGCTCTCAGAAGCTGTGAATCAATCGGCCGTGCCCGGAAGGCGCGCCCAGATGCGTCCGATCGAGGCGCAAAGCGCAGCCATATCGGGGATATGGCGAGCAT
>JAANMX010001183.1_pt1 | contig 30423 bp, 27 predicted proteins | sample 7279681 | NCBI WGS metagenome assembly JAANMX01 (sample SAMN14094542, study PRJNA606508) | bioreactor metagenome | isolation source: A lab-scale SPAN reactor treating ammonium-rich wastewater day 351 | place: Ireland: Galway | collected 2018-01-01 | reverse complement strand
ACGGCGCGCTCGCGCACTTCCGGGGAGAACTTCGGTGACTTGTTCATAGCTCCATCTTCTCAAGTGTTGGAGCCTCCTCAAAACCCGGGGCGGTTCAGTAAAAGAGGAAGCGGTGTTCTATTTCATTGCAGGGCCGTAGCACAAAGTAGCCTGTGCTACAGACTTGACGGTCCAGCTCTGGAGGCACGACCGCGATGCGCTGCAATGTCGGTCGAATCGTCGCGAAGAGCACATCGCCTGAACGTACTAAACGGCGTGCCCGGCTCGGCGCATCTCGCCCCATTAAGCGCTGAGTAGTTTCGATCTCATAGGTCACGTTCGAGACGCAAGATACGTCGATGTAGTCGAATTCCTCATCAGGCCTCAGGGTGGGATTTGTTGTCTCAGTCCTGAGCAACAGCTCACCGAGGGGTTTGCTTTGCCAACCAGCCATCACGCCACCAGCTCCCGAATCGCCGCCAGCACTTCGGCGCTCTCCGCATCCAGCGCTGCAATCTCATCCAAAATTTCCTGCGGGCAGCGCAGTGCCACCACCTCGCCCCCATTCGGATTTTTCACCGACAGGTCGTAGCTGCCTGTGTCGATATCGGCCACGTCTACCGACCAGCTCTTGGGCGAGTTTGCCAGCTCGGCCTGCAGCGCCACAAACTCGGCAAGGTCGTCGTCATTCAGCGGGTTGGTCTTGCCCATGTTGCGGCCGGGATCAAGCTGGTAGTACCAGACCTTGCGCGTGGGCGCACCCTTCTCAAAGAACAGCACCACGGTCTTGACGCCCGCACCTTGGAAGGTGCCGCCTGGGCAGTCAAGTACGGTGTGCAGGTTGCAGCTCTCCAGTAGCAGCTTGCGGATGCTGACGCTGGCGTTGTCGGTGTTGCTCAGGACAGTGTTCTTGATGACGATGGCCGCCCGGCCGCCTGCCTTCAGCGACTTGATGAAGTGCTGCAAGAACAGGAAGGCCGTCTCGCCGGTCTTGATCGGGAAATTCTGCTGGACCTCCTTGCGCTCCTTGCCGCCAAAAGGTGGGTTGGCCAAGATCACGTCGTAGCGGTCTTTCTCCTGAATGTCTGCAAGGTTCTCGGCCAGCGTGTTGGTGTGGACGATGTTCGGGGCCTCGATGCCGTGCAGGATCATGTTCATGATCGCAATCACATAGGCCAGGCTTTTCTTCTCTTTGCCGTAGAAGGTGCGCGTCTGCAGCGTCTTGAGGTCGTCGGTGCTCAGGCCGGGCAGGCCGCTCATGTAGTCAAAGGCTTCGCACAAAAAGCCGGCCGACCCCGCCGCACCGTCGTAGATGCGCTCGCCCACCTGGGGCTTGAGCACCTTGACCATGGCACGGATCAGCGGGCGCGGCGTGTAGTACTCGCCGCCGTTGCGCCCGGCGTTGCCCATGTTCTTGATCTTGGCTTCGTACAGGTGCGATAGCTCGTGCTTTTCGGTTTGCGAACCAAAGCGCAGGTAATCCACCAGGTCAATCACGTCGCGCAGGTTGTAGCCACTCTGGATCTTGTTCTTGATCTCGCCAAACACCTCGCCAATCTTGTATTCGATGGTGTTGGGCCCGCTGGCGCGCTGCTTGAAGCCTGCCAGGTAGGGGAACAGCCTGCCGTTGACGAAATCGCGCAGGTCGTCGCCCGTCATGGCGGCGTTGTGGTCCAGCCGGCCGTCAGCCGTTTTGGGCGCGGCCCATGCCTCCCAACGATAGGGGGAATCCAGGATGAAGCTGTAGGTCTTGCCCTCCAGCGCCGCCTCGGTGGCCTTGTCGGCCTCCAGCGCGTCGAGGTACTTCAGAAAAAGCAGCCAGGAGGATTGCTCGGTGTAGTCCAGTTCGCTGGTGCAGCCTGCATCTTTGTGCAGGATGTCGTCGATATTCTTGAAGGTTTGCTCAAACATGCGCAGACGGGTCCAGTGGAATGCGATGGCATTCGATGGTTGTGAAGGTTACATGATGAAATAGCTCAGTCGTCTGGGCCATCTCCAGGCTCATAAAGTTACCAGTCACATGACCAGATCTATTGGCGCCATCACTCTCGCTGCACCCTGCTGCGGAGCCCGCTATGCCTATCCCAACTACACGTCCATGAACTTCACCGCATGGGCGTACTGGACGGACGGCTGGCGGGACGGATCACTGATGCCCAATGACGAGAGCCTGCGGCGTTGCACTTGCGGGCAGTTCTATCTGCTCATGGATATGCAGACCATCGAGAAAGGCGCTGCTGCTGATAACGAAGACCTGCCATTCACGATGACGGTGCCGGACGAACAGTTGCCGGAGTGTTTCACCACAACTGTCAGCGCGCAGGTGGAGGTGGCAGCCCGTCTTGGCTACTGGCGGTCTTTGAACCACGACTATCGCCGCGCCTATGTGGAGCACCGTGATGCAGAGGAGGCCGCCACCCGAGCGGCATGGATCGCAAACAACCCAGACCGGCGGACCTGGTGGGACCACCTGCTCCGTCGCCCTGCGCCCCGCTACAGCAGGCCCGAAGGTAGCCCCTTCACCTATCCGCCCTACGAGCCAACCCCAGAGCAGTTGGCGAACATGGAGCGCCTGTGCGAGCTGGTGCAGCCATCAGGGCCTGCGCCGCACCGAAATATGCTGGAGCTGGCCGAGCTTTGCCGCGAGCAGGGCCGCTTTGGTGAGGCTCGTGCGGTGCTGCAGTCCATGGAGCCCAAGGACCTTGACATTACAGGGCGATTGATTGCCCGGTTGATCGAGGAGAAGGAGCGAGCTCCGATGCGTTATCAAATGTAAGCCTCATGATGAAATGGTTAGATGCTTGCCGCTTGTTCGAGGACATCATGCTCAGGGCAGGCTGGTGCGCAGGGTTGCTTGCTAGAACTGCTCAAGCAGCCGCTGTTGTTCTCGCAGGCATTTGTTCAGGTGGCGGGTCATGTCGCGCAGCTCCCGCCAGTAGCCCCCCTTGAAAGCGTTGCGCGACACGGTAGCCTTACCGGTCGCGCTTTTCGGCCCGGTGGACTGTAGCCAGGGTTTTTGCTCTCGGATACGTGCCGCCTGCTGCGCTCGGCGCTCCGGTGTCCAGCCATTGCTGCTTTTCATCGCTCAGTTCCTTCAGTTTGTTTTCTTCAAAAACTTTTTCCTGCGTGCCCGTGGGGGCGGCCTGCGGGCCGTTGTTGATCTGCTGCGGGCCGGTGGTTACGTTGGCCTGCTTGGCATAGACGACGGGCGGGTTCTTGATGTTGGCCAGCGTTTCGAGGGTGGCCCGGCATTGGCTTTGGGCCTTGAGTGCCAGGCGCAGCGCCGTTTCCTGCTGGCGCAGCAAGTCCGCCTGCAAACCGGTCTCCGCCAATTTCACGAACAGCGACTGCAGGGCCATCGCTTGGTTCATCAGCATGGCTTCCGCCGCCCGCAGATCGCCCTTGTGCACCGTCTTGGTCTGCTGGCGCAGTGCTTCGATCAAGGCGGGCGTGTCCAACTGCTCCATCAACTCACGGCGCTCGCGGTTGGTGATGACCCGGAAACTCGCCATCTCGGGCGAGATCATCAGGTTGGCAAAGTTCAGGGCGGTTTCTTCCGGTGTTACGCCATCAATGCACGGCACAGCTTTCCGGTTCAAGCGCTGGGAGGGAAGGCCGCTCTTGGGCGCATCAGGTTTCTTGTCGGACTTGCTCATGGGTTCTTTCCTTGACCGTGAAAGTTGGTGAAACCAGCACAGCGCTGTGGCTGGTGTGTCAGGTCGCTCGTCAGCTGTGCATCTGCGGCATGCGGACCGATGCCCGCCAGCACTGCACTGCCGCAAAACCAGCGCCCGGTGCTGCCGCGCAAGTGCACGCACTCCAGGCACAGGTGTCGGTCATCCATCTCCCGGTCGCGCTGGACCAGCCCGTCTGCCAGTGCCTCGGCATCGGCAAGGGTCAGCCCCTTGTCCGTGAACCGCGCCAGCCGCGCCGTGAAGGTGTCGATCTCTGCGGTAGTCATTGCCAGGCCATGGGGCCAGCACCAGCGGTCGGGGTCGGTGCTGGCGTCGTTGGCGGGTAGCTGCTTCGGGGCTGCGAATTTTTCAGAAGACCCCACCGGGCACGCTACAAAACCTACGAAACCCGGTTCTGTAGGTTTCGTAGCGTCGGTGTTTGAGGCTGCGGCCGATTTCAGGCATTGCAGCCACTTCATCACAGGCCCCCTTTCACCAGCATGGGGTGCAGCACGTAGCGTTCGCCGGGGCGGCCTCCCGCCACACCGCTGGGCGTGGCCTCGCGCACCAGCCAGCCGTAATCGGCCAGCAGGTCGGCCGCCTTGCGCACTGCGTCAGGCGTGCCCAGCCCTGCCCAGTGCTTTACCGCTAACTGCCGGGGTGTGAAGGCATCCAACAGAACCCCGTTGCTGTCGGTCAGCTTGCCCGCTTTGATCTTGTCCAGCAGTTGTTTTGCAGCGCTGGTCTCGGGCATCACTGCTGCCGCGTAGAGACGTTCGGCATGGGTGCGCAGGTAGTCGGCCCACGCCAGCGCACGCATCAGCTCACGCTCATGGATCAGGTTGGCGCTGTCCGGGGTGTCCACTAGGGCGAAGATCAGCGCCAGGGCAGGGATCAGCTTGCGGTATTTGGCCAGGTGCGACACCAGAGCGGGGTGCAGTTCTTCACCGCGCAGTTCGGTTTCAAACGGGATCAGCCACTCCTCGAACAAGGCCTGCGCCTCGGGGGTGAAGCGCCACTCCTTTGCGTCGCTATCGTTGGCAGGCTGCAGTTGGCTCAGCCGCTCAAATACAGCCCATGCCGCCTGCTTGGCGGGGGTATCGGGCCAGCGGTCCACGTACACAAATTCGCGGTTCACGTCGGGCCACACCGTGAGCCCGAAGCGCTGCAGAAGGCCATCATCGCCCGCACCACCCGCCACGGCCTCGCGCACATAGCTTTGCACCTTGCCGGGCTGGATACCGCCCAGCATCGCCAGACACACCCGGGGCACAAACGATTCACCGCGCCCGATGCGGTCCACGGCATGGCCTTGGTTGCCGTCGTAGCCCGTCAGGTAAAAACCCCGCGCGCCTTCTTGGCCCTGCTTGTCCATGCTGCACAGCAGGCCGTGAATCTCGTCGCGATAAACCAGCGTGCCCCACTGGTTCACGGTTAGCAGCTCGGCCAGCTTTTCCACGGTGGCATCATTGACCAGATAGCGCCGCATGGTGGGTTCGCCGGTCAGGTTGTCTGCTGGCTGCAGCAGTGCCCGCGCTTTGAGCGGATCTTTGGCAGCCAGGGCTGCTGCTTGCCTCTCGTTGGCTTTGGCGCCCAGCTCGGCCACCTTGCAATCGAGTTCCCACGCCTCGTGCGCGGCCTGCCATTGATCCCGCTCTGCTTTTTCAAGGCGCTGCAGGGGCTTCAATACCTCGCTCAGGGCCGGCGACTTCATCACGCCAGGACGGCCCACGATGGCCCCCCACAGGTTGGGCACCACCGCCCAATCGTCGCGGGCCTTTGGCTTGACCACAGCGCGCGCACCGACCAGGCTGGACAGCGCCACCACAGCCCCCACCGCCGTGAAATCGGCTGGGCACTGCATACGGTCTGCAATGTCTGCAACCCACCCGCGCAGGGCCTCGGGCAGCAGTTCGGCATCAAACGGTGCCACGGGCGGCAGACCACTGGGAAGGGGCACGGGATCAGGCCAGCCGCTATCGTTGGATGCAGTCACGGCACCATCAATGCACGCCTTCACCGCGTCCAGCCCCAGCAGTTGGTGCAGGTCGTTGAAGTCCGTCGCCTTCTCGGGCCGGGTGTCGCCAAAGTGAGGTTTTGTGAGGTCACCGCCCACCGCCTGCGCCGCCTCGGTGGCTTTGGTCAGGCCTGGGTTTCCTTCGGTGTGCCAGTCATCGTCCGCGGCAAGGACCAGGCGCAGCTTGGGGTATTTGTTGTGCAATGTCTGGGCCACTTCCAGCAGATTGCCCGCATTCATTGCGCACGCTACGGCATGACCGGTGGCCTCATGGATGCTGGCCCCGGTGGCGAAACCCTCGCACACGATCAGCAGCCCCTTGGGCTTGCCGATGCCAAAGTAGCAGCCCTGGATGCGCCCGCCCGGTTGAAAGCGCTTGTCCCCCTCCGGGCCGATGGCTTGAAGGCTGTGCAGTTGCGTTGCCGCATCGCGCAGCGGGATCAGCAGCACCTCACCCTCGGCCTTGATGCCGTGGGGCTGAATGCCCTTGCGCACCAGGTAGGGGTGATCCGCCAGGGTCGGTGTAGTCGCTTCCCAGCGCTGCGCGGCCGCTGTTGCTGCACTCTGCTGGCGCTGAACCTTGTCGGCTTCGCGCTGCTGGGCGATGGCCTGCATGCGCTGCTGGTGGGCGCTGCGCTCGGCCTGGGTCATTCCCCGGGTGTCTTTGCTGCACCAGGTCTGAGAGAGCCCGCTGCGCCAGCAACCAAAAGCGCCCGCCGGAACGTCGCCATCGTCGTGCAGCACATACCAGCCCGTTTGATCCGTGCGTTTGCCGTTGGTGCTGAATCGGTACAGCGTGCCGTCCCCATGGATCACCTCGGGCACGGGCAGGCCAGCGCCTGCAATGGCTTGTTGAAATTGTTCGGATGCGATCACAGCCGCCCCCCAATCTGCGCCAGAAACAGCGCCGCTTCGTGCAGGCGGGGCAGGTAGCGCACCAGCACCCAGCGCTCGGTCCAATAGATGGTTGTGCCGTCCTTGGACGTGACGCTTTGCAGGTGTTGGCCTTGCTGCGCATAGGCGCTGCGCAGGGCGTGAAAATCCTTGTCCGTTGCGATAAACTGTACGGTGTTCGGGGCGCTCGATTCTGCTTTGGTGGGGTCGGGCGTTTTCTTTTGGGTCATTGCACGCCCTCCCAATGCTTTGCCAGGGCCACCAGCTTTTTATGCGCCCGGTATTGGCGGCTTTTGGCGTTGCGAAAGTTCAGATATTGAGCAACTGTCGCGGACATCATGGCTTGCCAATTGGTATCGCCCCGCGTCAGTTGGGTGTGCTGGTTGCCTGTGGAGCTGCGCCAGGCGATGTACCCCCCGCGCAGCATCTCTTTGCAGTGCTGGGTGTGGGCTACGGTCTGGACATAGTTGAGGGTGGCTTGCGCCAGGGCAAGAAGGTCTTGGGGCTTGGTCATGTCTAGCCCCCTGCCTGTTGCTTCGCGCTGTGGCTGGCAATCCAAGCGCGTACGGAGCCCACATTCCAGGCGGTAACGCGATCCGACAATTTGATGGGTGCGGGGAACGTGCCAGCCTTCACCTTGCGCCAGAGGGTCGGTGCGCTGAAGGGCAAGGGGGCTGGGGTGTGCGGCCGTTTGGGGCTTTGCACCAACTGCGACTCACGAATGAATGCGCTGTCGGGAAGGGTGTCGAAGTTGGCAGCGGATACGTGGGACGTGGCTTGTCCTGCCGTTACGGCATGTTGTTGCTTGTACATGGTGCCCTCTTACTTGCCGATGTTGGCGATGAGGGCGTCGATTTGGCTAGCGCGCCACATGGCTGTGCGCGGGCCTGTTTTGATGGGTGCGGGGTACTTGCCGCACTTTATGCCTGCGTACCAGCTGGAGCGGGACACAGGAAAACGGGCCAGTACTTGCGGCAGGCGAAGCAAGGTTTCGGGGTGATAGAGGTTTTGGGCCACGGACGGCCTTTCTACAAACAGGGGACAAAGACACCCCCGCACCCGGCAAACGGATCACAAACGAACGCTGTGTTTACTCCCAGCGTAGCGCGTGCGACTCAGTAGGCATAGAATCAGAAACTGTCTGACCAGACAAGTCCTTGATCCCTCGGGATTGGGTACTCTGAAACCCTCGAAGCTTCCTACGGCGACGAGGGTTTCGCCTTTCTGGGTTACTCATGTATCCAAGAAGGTTGAAGTCATTGTGCCAATGTTTTTCAGTTGCTCTGGGTGGGTGATGCGGGCAGCGCACCTTTCTTGCGAAAACGACCCCGGCTATTTCTCCTGAAGAAGTGTCCCTGAGTGTTCTCGGTGTGACTTGCAGAGCGGTGTTCCCCATATAGAGCGCTGAAAAGGCGGGGGTTTTGGAGAAAATTTCACCGGCTAAGCATCAAAGAACGTGAATTTTTCTGCACGGTGTCGAAGCGGACAATGAACATGCCGTTGAACCTGACCTAGTTGTAGTCGCGAGTTCGTCTTCGAAAATTTCTTTGAGGTATTACGGGATCTCATAGCCGCAGTACTGAGAACTCCTGCAGGTTGCTGTAAACGAGGTAGTCACCATGAAAAAGGCCCCGAAGGGCCTTGCAGTGAATGTAGGGGTCACGCCGCCTTGAACTGGATTACGTCCCCCCCGATGCGTAGTTTGTCCAAGTAGTCCGCCCAGCGCTGCATCATTTCTCGCCGCGCCTTTAGGAATGCTGTTCGGTTGTAGGCGCGTCCGTTGGGGTCCTTCACAGCATGTGCCAGCTGGTGCTCAATTAGATCAACTCGCTCGCCAAGGCCCTCGTCCATGATGGTGCGTGCCGTGGCACGAAAGCCGTGTGCGCTATGGACCTCCTTGGCGTAGCCCATACCGCGCAGGGCGGCGTTGATGGTGTTCTCGCTCATGGGCCTTTCGCCGGTGCGCAGGCTTGGGAAGACGAACCTCCCGTGCCCCGTGGCTGGATGCATCCCGCGCAGCAGCGCCACCGCCTGGGTGGATAACGGAACGATATGGCCCGCCTTCATCTTCATCTTCGCGCCGGGAATGCGCCACTCAGCAGTCTCCAGGTCCACCTCCGCCCATTCCATCGTCCGCAGTTCGCCTGGGCGAACAAAAACCATCGGGATCAATCGCAGGGCGGCCGCAACGTTGGGGTGGCCGCCGTAGGAAAATATGGAGCGCATCAACTCGCCCAACTGCTTGGGTTCGGTGATGGCCGCAAAGTTGCTTGGGGCGGCTTTGGCAAGTGAACCCTTGAGGTCCTGGGTGACATCACGCTCGGCAGCGCCGATGGCCACGGCATAGCGGAACACCTGCCCGGTCACTTGCTTGACGCGGTGCACGCTGTCGAGGGCACCTCGTGCTTCCATCTTGCGCAGCGCCGCCAGTACGTCCCGTGGCCCGATAGCCGATATGGGCATGGCGCCGATGAATGGGATCACATCTTTCTCAAGCCATGCGGTGATTTTGTTTTGCGTAGTGCTGGCTCGCCCGCCTGCAGTCTTGGCGAGCCACTCGCGCGCCACAAGTTCAAAGGTGTGAGCGGCAGCGTCCGCCTTGGCGCGCTTTTCCTCGCGTTTTGCGGCGCTGGGATCAATCCCGTCAGCCAGCAGTTCACGGGCCTTGTCTCGGCGTGTGCGTGCCTTGGCCAACGAAACCGCAGGGTACACACCCAAGGCCAGGGTCTTTTGCTTTCCCAAGAAACGGTAGCTCATCCGCCAGTATTTGCCGGCTCCCTTGACGTGGAGATACAGACCCTGGCCATCCGCGTGCTTTTCGCCCGCTTTGGACCCGGTGGGCTTGATGTTCTTCACGAAGGTATCTGTCAGTGCCATGGACGCCCCTTTTGTTGGTATCTCTGGCGCTGGTATTTCCAGATACCTACACAGATACCAACGTTTTGTTGGTATGTCATGGTATCCAATGAGGTGACGTGAGGCAAAGAAAAACCCGCTACACCAATGAGATGTAGCGGGTTTGATCCGTCTTGATGCTATCTGAGAGCATTAGATGGTGCCCGGGGCCGGAATCGAACCGGCACGCCTTGCGGCGGGGGATTTTGAGTCCCCTGCGTCTACCAATTTCACCACCCGGGCGGGAATTCGTGAAGACCCAAATTATGGCACAGTAGGGTGCATGAACTATCCGACGATTGAAGATGCAGTAGGCCGCACGCCGCTGGTCGCACTGCAGCGCATCGGCGCGCGCGACAATGCCGAGCGTGGCAACGTCATCCTGGGCAAGCTTGAAGGCAACAACCCCGCCGGTTCGGTGAAAGACCGGCCCGCGCTGTCGATGATCCGGCGCGCCGAGGAGCGTGGCGACATCCAGCCGGGCGACACGCTGATCGAGGCCACCTCGGGCAACACCGGCATTGCGCTGGCGATGGCGGCGGCCATCAAGGGTTACCGCATGGTGCTGGTGATGCCCGAAGACCTGTCCATCGAGCGTGCGCAGACCATGAAGGCCTTTGGCGCCGAGCTGATGCTGACCCCCAAGAGCGGCGGCATGGAGCTGGCGCGCGACCTGGCCGAGGCGATGCAGAAGCGCGGTGAGGGCAAGGTGCTCGACCAGTTTGCCAACCAGGACAACCCGCGCATCCACTACGAGACCACTGGCCCCGAGATCTGGGAGCAGACGGGCGGGCGCATCACGCACTTTGTGTCAGCCATGGGCACCACGGGCACGATCACGGGTGTGTCGCGCTACCTCAAGGAAAAGAACCCCAACGTGCTGGTGATCGGCGCGCAGCCGCAGGAGGGCTCGCGCATTCCGGGCATTCGCAAGTGGCCCGAGGAATACCTGCCCGCCATCTACGACCCCAAGGCGGTGGACGAGCTGGTGCTGGTCAGCCAGGACGACGCCGAGGACATGTGCCGCCGCCTGGCGCGCGAGGAGGGCATCTTCGCCGGCATCTCGGCCGCGGGCGCCTGCTGGGTGGCGCAGCAGATCGCGCTGCGCGAGCGCGATGCGCACATTGTCTTTGTGGTGTGCGACCGGGGCGACCGGTACCTCTCCACCGGCGTCTTTCCGGCTTGAAGCCAAATCAGCCTTTAGCGCTTACCCAATAAGCGCTGAAAGCTATCAAAATACTAGCAATGCACTACGAAACCCGCTTTTGCAGCCACTGTGCCACGCCGCTGGCACTGATCACCCAGACGGAGGACAGCGGCGACGTGCAGCGCCTGCGCTGCCCTGCCTGCGGCTGGACGCACTGGAACAACCCCACCCCCGTGCTTGCTGCCATCGTCGAGGTGGATGGCAAGGTGCTGCTGGCGCGCAACGCCGCCTGGCCGGTGAAGATGTTTGCGCTGATCACCGGCTTCATGGAGGCGGGCGAGTCGCCGCAAGAAGGCATTGCCCGCGAGGTGAAGGAAGAGACCAACCTCGATGTGGTGTCGTGCTCGCTCGTGGGGGCCTATGAGTTCATTCGCATGAACCAGGTCATCATTGCCTACCATGTGGTGGCTGAAGGGCAGGTGCGGCTCTCGCCCGAGCTGGTGGACTACCGGCTGTTCGACCTGCACGAGCTCAAATGCTGGCCTGCGGGCACGGGCTACGCGCTGGTCGACTGGCTGCGCACACGCGGGCACGAGCCGGTGTTTTTCACGGCAGAGGAAAATGCCGAACGCCGCCGGGGGCTGGACCAGCCGCCCGCCAAGGACTGACACCATGCAAATCCACAAAGAAATCGACACGCGCGGGCTCAACTGCCCCCTGCCCATCCTGAAAGCCAAGAAGGCCCTGGCCGACATGCAGAGCGGTGAACTGCTCAAGGTGCTGGCCACCGATGGCGGCTCGCTGCGCGACTTTCAGGCCTTCGCCAAGCAGACCGGCAACGAGCTGGTGGAGCAGCAGACGGTGGGTGAGGAGTACATCCACGTCTTGCGCCGGCGCTGAGGGCAGGGCCGCTTTGCTACTGCGCGGGCCGATCCCGGGCCTGCGCTCCTCGCCGTACGCCAGTACGGCTGCGGTGCTCTACCCACGCTCAGCCCGCTCGCTACGCAAATCGGCCCCACCCTGGAGCGTTGGGGGTGGACTGCTTGCACCAAGCCGCAGCGGACTCGGTGCAGAAATTCAAAGACTCAGCGTTTTGAGATATTCCCGGAACGATGCCCCCACCTCCGGGTGCTGCAGGGCCAGTTCCACGGTGGCCTCCAGAAAGCCTTCCTTGCTGCCGCAGTCGTAGCGCTTGCCCTCGTACTGGAAGGCGTACACGGCCTCGTGCGCCATCAGGCGGGCGATGGCGTCGGTGAGCTGGATCTCGCCGCCCGCGCCCTTGGGCTGGTTACGGATTTCCTCGAAGATGGCCGGGGTGAGGATGTAGCGGCCCGCCACGCCCATGCGCGAGGGGGCAGCCTCGGGTGCAGGCTTCTCAACGATGCGCTGCACGCGCATCAGCGGGCCACCGGCCGGTTCGCCGGCGACGATGCCGTAGCGGCGCACCTGGTCCAGCGGCACCTCCTGCACGGCCAGCAGTGAGCGGCCTTGCTGGCGGAAGGCCTGGGCCATTTGCGCGAGCACCGGCGTGCCGCCGCGCGGGCCGATCATCAGGTCGTCGGCCAGCAGCACGGCGAAGGGTTCGTTGCCCACCAGCGGCTCGGCGCACAGCACGGCGTGGCCCAAGCCCAGCGAGCGGTGCTGGCGCACGTAGGCGCAGTCCATGTCGTCGGGCTGCACCGATCGCACCAGGGCCAGCAGTTCATGCTTGTGGGCAGCCTCCAGCTCGTTTTCCAGCTCGTAGGCGGTGTCGAAATGGTCTTCAATGGCGCGCTTGCTGCGGCCAGTGACGAAGATCATGTGGCGGATGCCGGCCGCATAGGCCTCTTCCACGGCGTACTGGATCAGCGGCTTGTCCACCACGGGCAGCATCTCTTTGGGCGATGCCTTGGTGGCCGGCAGGAAGCGCGTGCCCAGGCCCGCGACGGGGAAAACGGCCTTGCGGACGGGGGCTTGGTGCATGGTGTTTGCTCCTTAAAAATGAGCTGCTGACGCTTTTAATTCAATGAATTCAAATGGTTTTATATATAAAAACCAATGGAAATAAGCGCTGATAGCTCTTATTTTGATAGTGAATGGCCAGGGGGCGAACTCCGCCCGCCTGCGGTGCAAGGGGCACGGCCCGGGCCAGCGGCCCCCCCGCTACAGGGGGCCGTGGCGGTGGTGCATCATGCACCCAGTCGGGCCAGCTGGCCCTGCAGGCGTTCCAGGGTGGCGCCGAAGTCGGCCAGGCGCTTCTTTTCCTGGTCGAGCACGGCGGCCGGGGCCTTGGCCACAAAGGCTTCGTTGGACAGCTTGGCGTGGGCCTTGGTCATTTCGCCCTCGATGCGCGCGGCTTCCTTGGACAGGCGGGCTTTTTCGGCGGCCACGTCAATCTCCATGTGCAGGCACAGGCGTGCCTCGCCCGCCATGGCCACGGGGGCGGCCTGCGCGGCCTGGGCCCATTGCGCCTCGTCGTCGAACACCTTGACCTCGCTGAGCTTGGCCAGGGCCTGCAGCACGGGCGCTGCGCCACGCAGAAACTCTGCGTCGCCCACGGCGTACAGCGGCAGGCGCGTGGCGGGCGAGACGCTCATCTCGCCGCGGAGCTGGCGGCAGGCGTCCACCACCGATTTGAGCCGCGCCACATGGGCCTCGGCGGCTTCGTCGATGCGCTCGGGCTGTGCTTGCGGGTAGGCCGCGATGCTGACCGAAGGGCCGCTGCGGCCCGCCACGGGCGCCACCTTCTGCCACAGCTCTTCGGTGATGAAGGGCGTGATGGGGTGCGCCAGGCGCAGGATGGTCTCCAGCGTGCGGATCAGGGTGCGGCGCGTGCCGCGCTGCTGGGCGGCGTCGCCGGTCTGGATCTGCACCTTGGCGATTTCGAGGTACCAGTCGCAGAACTCGTTCCAGACGAAGTCGTAGATCGTGTTGGCGACATTGTCGAGGCGGTAGTCGTCAAAGCCCTTGGCCACCTCGGCCTCCACGCGCTGCAGGCGCGAGGCGATCCAGCGGTCGGCCTGGGTGAAGCTCAGGTGGCCGTCGTTGCAGCTGCCGCTGCCGGGTTCGGCCGCGATGCCGCAGTCCTGGCCCTCGCAGTTCATCAGCACGAAGCGGCTGGCGTTCCAGAGCTTGTTGCAGAAGTTGCGGTAGCCTTCGCAGCGCTTGCTGTCGAAGTTGATGCTGCGGCCCAGGGATGCCAGCGCCGCGAAGGTGAAGCGCAGCGCGTCGGCGCCGTAGGCCGGAATGCCGTCGGGGAACTCTTTTTGCGTGTTCTTGCGCACCTGGGGCGCCGTCTCGGGCTTGCGCAGGCCCTGGGTGCGCTTGTCGAGCAGGGGGTCGAGCGCGATGCCGTCGATCAGGTCCACGGGGTCGAGCACGTTGCCTTCGGACTTGCTCATCTTCTTGCCCTGCGCATCGCGCACCAGGCCGTGGATGTAGACATGCTTGAACGGCACGCGGCCCGTGAAGTGCGTGGTCATCATGATCATCCGGGCGACCCAGAAGAAGATGATGTCGTAGCCGGTGACCAGCACGCTGCTGGGCAGGTAGAGGTTGTAGTCGTCCGTCTCGGCCGTGCCCTGCTCGGGCCAGCCCATGGTGCTGAAAGGGACCAGCGCGGAGGAGTACCAGGTGTCGAGCACGTCGTCATCGCGGCGCAGCTTTTTGCCCGGGGCCTGGGCCTGCGCTTCGGCCTCGTCGCGGGCCACGTAGACTTGGCCATCCTCGTCGTACCAGGCCGGAATCTGGTGGCCCCACCAGAGCTGGCGCGAAATGCACCAGTCCTGGATGTTGTTCATCCACTGGTTGTAGGTGTTGACCCAGTTCTCGGGCACAAAGCTCACCTGGCCCGTGGCCACGGCGTCAATCGCTTTCTGCGCGATGCTCTTGCCCGTGGCATCGCCTTCGCCCACCTTGCTCATGGCGACGAACCATTGGTCGGTCAGCATCGGCTCGACCACCTGGCCGGTGCGGGTGCAGATGGGCACCATGAGCTTGTGCTTCTTGGTCTCGACCAGCAGGCCCAGCGCTTCGAGGTCGGCCACCACGGCCTTGCGGGCCACGAAGCGGTCCATGCCCTGGTATTTGGCGGGGGCGTTCTCGTTGACGGTGGCCTGTAGCGTGAGCACGCAAATCATCGGCAGCTTGTGACGCTGGCCCACGGCATAGTCGTTCTGGTCGTGCGCGGGCGTGACCTTGACCACGCCGGTGCAGAATTCGCGGTCCACGTAGTCGTCGGCGATCACCGGAATCTGGCGCTCGCACAGCGGCAGGTTCACCATCTGGCCGATGAGGTGCTTGTACCGCTCATCCTCGGGGTGCACCATCACGGCCACGTCGCCCAGCATGGTTTCGGGGCGCGTGGTGGCCACCACGAGCTGGCCCGAGCCGTCGGCCAGCGGGTAGGCGATGTGCCAGAGCGAGCCGTCCTTCTCCTCGTTCTCCACTTCCAGGTCCGACACGGCGGACTGGAGCTTGGGGTCCCAGTTCACGAGGCGCTTGCCGCGGTAGATCAGGCCCTGCTGGTACAGGCGCACGAAGGTTTCGGTCACCACCTTGGAGAGCTTGTCGTCCATGGTGAAGTATTCGCGGCTCCAGTCCACGCTGTCGCCCATGCGGCGCATCTGCGTGGTGATGGTGTTGCCCGACTTTTCCTTCCATTCCCAAACCTTGGCGACAAAGTTCTTGCGCGCCTCGGGGGGCGTGGGGCCCATGTCGTGGCGGCTGATGCCCTGTTCCTGCAACTGGCGCTCCACCACGATCTGCGTGGCGATGCCCGCGTGATCGGTGCCGGGCACCCAGACGGTGTTGCAACCCTTCATGCGGTGGTAGCGCGTGAGGCTGTCCATGATGGTCTGGTTGAACGCATGGCCCATGTGCAGCGTGCCCGTCACGTTGGGTGGTGGCAGCTGGATGGAAAACGCCGGTTCGCCTGCCTGGGCCTTGCCGGTGCCCCGGAATCCGGCCGTGCCGTAGCCCCGGGCTTCCCATTCGGGGCCCCAGTGGGCTTCCAGCGCGGCGGGCTCGAAGGATTTGGACAGGGATTGCAGGCCGGGTTGCTGGACAGGATCGTTCATGGGTGCACTGGTCTGTAAAGAGCAACGGCATCCCTCGGGATGCCGTTGGGCCACCGGGCGTGGCGGGAAAGGGATAGGGAACCGCAGATTTTATGCGATCAGGCTGTGTTTCCGCCGTGCTGGCGCAGCCGCACCATGCGCCAGGCCGCCATTGCCACCAGCCCCGCCAGCGCCAGACCAGACCACTGCACCGCACGGATCACGCCCGTGCTGTGGACCAGCACGCCCGCAGCCACGCCGGAGAGCGCCGGCACCACCTGCGAGATGATGGAATACATGGCCATCACGCGCCCGCGTAGGGCCAGGGGTGCCCGGGCCTGGATGCCTGCCACCACCAGGCTGATGACCAGGCCGCCTGCCAGCCCCACGCCCGCCAGCGCCAGGGCAGACTGTTGCGCCTGCGTGAGCAGGCCCAGGGTGGCGAACAGCAGCCCCCCGGTGCCGATACCGGCCAGCACCACGCGGCCATGGTGCAAGCGACGCGCCAACGCCAGTGCGGCGATGCCCCCGGCGATGAGCGACAGCGCCAGCAGGCCGAGGTAGGCACCGCGCTGCAGCTCGGTCAGCTGCAGCACCTCACGTGCTAGCTTGGGCAGCAGGATCTGCAGTGGTCCTGTCATGGCATAGCCCAGAATGGCCGCCAGCATGAGCTGGGTGAGTAGCGGGTCGGCCGCCACGGTGGTGAAGCCCTGACGGATGTCGGCCAGCACCGAGGCCTGGGCGCCCTGGGCCACGGCCCTTGTGCGCAGCCGCACCAGCAGCAGCGATGCGGCGGCGAAGCCCCCGGCCGCCACGGCCAGCACGGCCTCCCAGCCGGCACGGCTGCGCACCAGACCGATCAGCAGAGGGGCCAGGCCAAAGCCCACCAGCACCTGCAGGTTGAACACGATGGTGGCGGGGCGCAGCTCCTCGGCGCTGGCGATCTGGCCGATGGTGGCGAGCCGTGCCGGACCGACGAACGACCAGGCCAGTCCGCCGAGGAAGGCGCCGCCCAGCGTCCAGCCCACGCGGCCCGTGGCCCCGCCTGCCTGTGCCCACCACAGGCAGGCCAGCCCCGCAAGAAACAGCGCCTGTGCGCCGTGGATGATGCGGTGCGGCGGCACGCGGTCGCACAGCACACCGGCAAACCAGCCGAACACGAGTGAGCTGCCGAAGGCCAGGCCGAAGCCCACGCCCGAGAGCCAGTCCGAACCCACGGCCTCCTGCAGGTACAGGATCACGGTGTAGTTGAACATGTGGCCCGCCGTGAAGGCCAGCAGGCACGACAGGAAGAAGGCGCCGTGGCGGCGCATCATGGCGCTTTACCGCCGGGAGTGAGCTGGATCAGCGTGGGCTGGGCATCCTCGATGTGCCAGGACGGGAAACTCGCGCCCGACAGCAGCACGCGCCCGTCGGGCATGAACTCCACGTCGCGCGTGAAGGTGGCGCGGCGCGGCAGCGGGAAATGCGTCCAATGGCCGGTGGCGATGTCGAGCCGGTGCACGCTGTCGGAGTTGGTGCCGTTGACCCAGACCTGGTGGCGCTCGCGGTCCACGTTGAGGGCGTAGGGCGTGTCGCTGCCGCGTGGCTCGACGGGCAGCTCGAACGGCGTGAAGCGGCCGCTGGCGGGCTCGTAGCGCAGGATGGCCGATTCGCTGAACATGGCGATCCAGAGGTTGCCGTCGCGGTCGGTGCGCAGGCGGCGCGGGTTCTTCAGGGGTGTGGTGATCATGGTCACTGTGCCGGTCTCGGGGTCGATGCGGCCGATCTCCTGGGTGTGCAGGCGCGCGATCCAGACCTTGCCGTCTGGCGTGATGTCAATGCCGTAGGGCAGGGGCACGCCGGTGGAAACGGCATCGACCTTCACCCAGTTGGTGATGGGAAGCCCCCAGCCGATGAGCTTGAAGATCAGCGGCGTGAGTTTCACCGTGATCCGTTCCATGAGGCTGCGGAACGGCAGATCGTAGGTGCGGAAGGTCTGCGTGGCGCGGTCGAACATGGCCACCTGGTTGGACAGCGCCAGCGTGAACCACACGCGGTCCTTGCCGTCCACGCGCACGGTGTGCGGGTAGAAGCCGCCGTCCATGGCGTGTGCCTTGAAGCGCTTGGTGCGCGGGTCGAACTCGATCAGGCGGCGCTGGTAGGAGGGGGTGATGAAGATGTGGCCGTCGCGCGGTGCCTCCACCAGCGAGTGGATGCCCTGGTAGGTCTCGTGTTTGGGAAAGTCGCGCAGCCGCCCGGCCAGCAGGCCGCCGAGTGTGTCGCCGGGCTCGGCGGGAATGCGGTACACGGTGTAGGCCCCGGTCTGCGGGTCGATCTCGTACAGCCGGTCCTGCAGGTTGTCGCCCACGTACACCATGCCGTTGCTGTGGCGCAGCAGGTCGTGCATCTGCGAGAAGCGGTCGCCAATGGCCAGTTCGCTGATGGCCGCGCCGGACAGCGCCTGCGGCCAGGGCGTGCCCGCAGGCACCTTGCCGGGGTGTGCCTGGATATCCTTCCAGTGGGCTTCGAGCACGGCGGGCAGTTCTTTCTGCGCCGCGCTGGACAGGCGCGCCCCGTAGCGCACCATGCGGGCGATGGTCTCGTCCCATTCCTGCGCGCTGCGCTCGCGCCGCAGGAAGGCCGAGCCCTGCTGGTGGCAGAAGCCGCACTGCGCCATGAACTCCTTGCGCAGCTCGTCGCTGCCGGGCAGGAGCGTGGAGGTCCAGGCGTTGGACGGGCGCTGCTCGGCCAGTGCCTTGGGGTCGGTCTCAGGCTCCATGCGCCAGGCGGCGGGCCGGGCCAGCGCGTCCGGCTCGATCACGCGGTCGCGGTAGCCGGGCTTGCGCAGCCGCACCAGGTAGGCGCCGGGCGTGTCCGGCAGCGCCACGCGGCCCTGCGCATCGGAAAAGCGCGTGTGCTCGAAGACGCCCTGCTGCAACAGGCCCGAGGCTGGGTAGTCGTTGTCGGAGGCATCCACCTGGGCTGGCTGCACAGCCGTGCGTGTCACCATGGCCAGGCCCAGCGGCTTGCCGTCCGGGCCGGCCACGGTGAAGTCAGCCGCCAGCGGCGAGAGGCTGAACCCGGCCAGCAGGGCCAGTGTGCTCCAGTGTTTTTTCATACAGAAGTCTCCTTGGGGTGCGGCAGGAAGTCGGCGCGCAGGCGGCGTTTCATCACGGCGGCATAGCGTGCGGGCCACAGCCGGGTGAGCCACCAGGCCAGCTGCGCGGTGCGGCTGTGCAGCAGCAGCGGGCGGCCGCTGCGCGCGGCCTGCACGATGGCCCGCGCCACGGCTTCGGGTGTGGCCTGGCCGCCGGTGGTCTGGCGTGGCTGCGCGGCGGGGCGGCCGTCCGCACCGAGCGCGGCGCGATCGATGCCGGTGGCGATGAATGACGGGCAGACCACGAGCACGCCCACACCGTCGTCCTCCACTTCGGTGCGCAGGCTGTCAAAAAAGCCGTGCAGCGCGTGCTTGCTCGCTGCGTAGCCGGTACGGCCGATCAGCGGCGCGAAGCCGGCCACGCTCGATACCGCCACGACCAGGCCGCGCCGCGCGCGCAGGCTGGGCAGCGCGGCGTGCGTGCAGTGCACGGCGCCGAAGAAGTTGATGTCCATCACCCGGCGCAGCACCGCCAGGTCGGTGTCCGCGAACAGGCTGCGGTGCGCAATGCCGGCGTTGTTGACCAGCACGTCGATGCCACCAAAATGCGCCACGGCCTGCGCCATGGCGGCCTGGCAGGCGGCGGCGTCGGTCACGTCGCAGGCGAGGGCCAACCAGGGCGGACCATCGCGCAGGGCGGGGTCGGACCGCAGTGCCTGGAGGGCCTGCGGGTTGCGGTCCAGCGCCACGACCTGCGCGCCTGTCGCACGAAAGGCCTGCACCAGCGCGCGGCCCAGCCCGTCGGCGGCGCCGGTCACGACCACGCAGCGGCCTTGGAACGAGCGCATGTTCAGGCTCCCTGCGGGCGTTGCGCCTGGCGTGCCTGGCGGTACAGCTCGAACACCTCGGCCGAGGTGTAGCGCGGCGTGTAGCCAAAGTCCTGCTTCAGGCGCGTGTTCAGCAGCACGGGCCGGTAGCGCAGAAAGTCGAGCTGCTCCGGCCCGTACTGCGTCAGCCCCACGGGTTTGAGCAGCGCCAGCGCCGTGCGCAGCAGGGCGGCGGGCAGCACCAGGCAGCGCTTGCCCAGGCGGGCGGCGATCTCGTGGATGGTCAGCGCGCCGTCGCCCGCCACGTTGTAGATGCCCGCCGGCCCGTCGCCCACGGCGCGCACGATGATGCCCACCACGTCCTGGTCCCAGATGAAGACGAAGGGGCTGTCCGAACCCCGGATGGCCAGCAGCCGGGGCTTCTCGAACAGGTCGGTGATCTGGTTGTGCACGGTGGCGCCGAGGATGGTGCCGATGCGCAGCACCACCTGCTCCAGCGCCGGGTGCTGCGCCCGGTATTGCGCCAGCATCTCCTCCACCAGCCGCTTGTGGTGGGCGTAGGCGAACACCTCGTTGCCGCGCACGGGCATGTCCTCGGTCAGCCAGGCGGCGTTGTCCGCGTGGTAGCCGTAGGCCGCGCCGCTGGAGGACACGACGATGCGCCGCACACCGTGCTGCACGCAGGCCTGCAGCACATTGCGCGTGCCGTTCACGTCCACGTCGTATTCGAAGTCGCGTCGGCTGCCCTTGCCCGGGGTGACGATGGAGGCCAGGTGCACCACGGTATCGATGCCATGGCGCGCGATGGTGTCGGCCAGGCGCGGGTCGCGGATGTCGGCCTCCTCGTACACCACGCCGGGCAGGCGTTCGGTGCTGGCGCGAATGTCGTGGGCCACAACGCAGGCGGGGCCGGCCTGAAGTGCGGGGTCGGCCAGACGGGCCACCACCTGGCGGCCCAGGTAGCCGCTGGCGCCTGTGACCAGGATGCGCCGGCCCATCATCGCGTGGCCTCCTGCCCCGTGGCGCGTGCAGGGCCGTCGGGGTCGCGGCGCTTCCAGTACAGCGCCAGGGTCATGCCCGCCACGATGTGCCAGATGCCCCACCACGCTGTGACAATGGCCATACCGCCCAGACCGTTGAAAAAATTGAAGATCAGGATCAGGCCCAGCCCCGAGTTCTGGATGCCCATCTCGAAGGTGATGGCGCGCCGGTCGCGCTCGGGCAGTCCGAGTGCCGCCGACAAGCCATAGCCGGTGGCCAGCGCCAGCAGGTTGTGGATGAACACCACCAGCACGACGAAGTGCACATAGGCCATGAAATGCCGGAAGTTCGCCGCCAGCGCCCCCACGATAAAGCCGACGAGCACCAGCAGCGACAGCCATTTCATGGGCTTGTGGATGCGCCGGGTGAAGCCGGGGTAGCGGCGCGCCACCCACATACCCAGCACCAGGGGAACACCCAGCAGCAGCACGATGACTTCGAGCATTTCCCAGGGGCTCATGGCCACTTCCTTCATCAGACCGCTGGTGATCGGGTGCAGATTGCCCCAGAAGGCGAAGTTCAGCGGTGTCATCACCAGTGCGACCACGGTGGACAGGGCGCTGACACTGACCGACAGCGCCGTGTTGCCGCGCGAGAAATGCACCAGGAAGTTGGAGATGTGTCCGGCCGGGCACGATGACACCAGAATCATGCCCAGCGCGATGCTGGGCTGGGGCTGCAGGATCCAGACCAGCACATAGGTCATGGCCGGGAAGAGGATGTGGTGGCCGAGCAGGCCCAGGGCGAGCGCCTTGGGCGTCTTGAGCGCGTTGCGAAAGTCCGAGACCCTGAGTTCCAGGGCCACGCCAAACATCACCAGCCCGAGCACGCTGTTGAGCAGCGTGAGGGTTTGCGGGTTGAAACTGAGCTGCACCTGGTCGATGGGCGCCATGACTTGTCTCCTGTCGTAATGTGGGGTGGCGGTGCATGTGCCGTGCGCATGCAAAGACCCGCCCCCGCGTTTTCAGGAACTTTAGGAGAAACACTGGACGCCGTCCCGCTCCATGCGGGACACTCGGACGTCAATTCAGGACAGGGAGCCCATGGAGAACACGCGCGAGAGTTTCAGCGTCACGGCCCGCTTCACGCGGGCCCTGGTCGAGGCCATCACCCGCCAGGGCGGCACCGTGCCCGATGAGATGCGCCAGGCCATGGACCAGGGCGCCCGCGTGGACATGGCCCGGCAAGAGGCGCTGTGGGCACTGTTCGTTGCGGCCTGTCCCGGCGAACCTCTGGCCGCGCTGCGCCTGGGCACCGATCTGCAGGCGGGCCACCTGGACATCGTGGGCATGCTGCTGCTCAGTTGTGACACCCTGGGCGATGCTCTGGAGGTGTTGACCGAGTACGCCCCCATCATCGGTGACAACGCGCGCTTCGAAATTGTCCCGCTGGGCGCGCAGGTGCACCTGCGGTATGTGCCCGACTATGTTCAGTGCCGCGAGCAGCGCGTGGAAGCGGTCATGGGCTGCGTGGCGGGCCTTGCGCGCTGGATGACCAATGGGCGCTTTGCACCGCGCGAGATCCTGTTCTCCCATGGGGCGCGGGCGGAGCCCGCAGCCTACGAGGCGCTGCTGGGCTGCCCGGTGCGCTTCGGCCAGGCAGTCAATGCGGTGGTGATGGACACCTCTGCGCTGGGCCAGGGCATCGTACAGGCGGGTGGCGCGCTGCACCTGCATCTACGCGCACTGGCCGACGACATGCTGGCCTCGCTGGCGCAGGACAGCGTGTCCGCGCGCGTGCAGCAGCTCATCCGCGAGCACCCGCGCTGGGGCAAGGAGCGCATTGGCGAGCAACTTGGCATGAGCGGGCGCCACCTCAACCGCAAGCTCGCCGCCGAGGCCATCTCCTTCAAGGGCCTGCGCGAGGCGCTGCTGCACGACATGGCCAAACAGGCGCTGGCCGCAGGACAGGGCGGCGCCGTGGTCAGCGAGGCGCTGGGTTTTTCGGATGAAAACGCGTTTGCTCGGGCTTTCCGCCGCTGGACGGGCCAGACCCCGGCGCAGTATGCAAAATCTATAAAAACAAGATCTGGCGTCTATCAATAAAGCGTTGGTAGCTATGAAAATAATAGCATTCATGGTGCTTGCCAGACCATGAAAAAACCCGCCAGCCCAGGAGCCCAGGCGGCGGGTTGCGATGGGGCTGTACCGCTTACTGCTTGACGGCCTCGACCTGCACCACCAGGCGCACGTTCTTGGCAAAGCCCCAGTCCACGCCGTAGTTCATGCCCCACTGGGTGCGGTCGATGGTGGCTTCGAAATCGCCGCCGCAGACCTCGCGCTTGAGCATGGGGCTCTGGTAGCAGTTGAACTGGTTGGCCTTGAGCGTGATGGGGGCCGTCTTGCCCAGCAGAGTGAGCTGGCCGGTCACTTCGCTGACTTTGTCGCCATTGAAGACAAACTTGTCCGAAACGAAGCTGATCTTGGGGTGCTGGGCGGCATTGAAAAGGTCGGCGCTCTGCAGGTGTTTGTCAAAGGCCGGGGTGCCGGTGTTCACCGAGGTTGCGTCGAAGCTGATCTCCACCTTGCCCGACTTGGCGGCCTTGTCCAGTTGCACACTGCCTTCCTTCTTGTCGAAGCGCCCCCGGTTCACTGCGGCGCCAAAGTGGTTGATCTCGAAGGTCACGAAGGTGTGCGTGGGGTCGATGGCGTAGCTGGCAGGCTCGGCCTGGGCGATACCGGTGGCGAGGGTGGCGGCTGCGGCCAGGGCGAAGAGGGAAGTGCGCATGAAAGAGCTCCTGTGGAAAAAGAACGAAGAAAAACGTGGGAGAAAAACGGGGGTTGAAAGTGCAGGTCAGAGCTTGCCCACGCCGGTCAGCGCAAGCTTGAACTTCACCTGCACCTCGTCGGCCACCATGGAGGTGTCGGCCCATTCGCCGTCGCCGATCTTGAAGGCAAGGCGCTTGATGGGCAGGCTGCCCGTGGCCGTGGTGGTGGCGCCCGATTGAACCAGTGTGACTGGCACGCTGACGTTGACCGCCGAACCCTTGATGGTGAGCTTGCCGGCCACGTCGAACTTGCCACCGCCCAGTGCCTTGATGGCCGAGGATTCGAACGTGGCCTGCGGGAACTGGGGCACGTTGAACCAAGGGGCCTTGGGTAGCTCGGCATCGGTCTCGCGGGCGCCCATGGTGGCGCTGCCCGTGTCCACCGTGAAGCGGATGCGGCTGGCAGCCAGTTGGGCCGGGTCGAACGCGACCTGGGCGTCAAACTTCTTGAAGTGGCCCTGCAGGGGCACGCCCATCTGCTTGGCGGTGAACTCGACGCTGCTCTGGGCGGCTACCAGCTGTTGCGCCTGGGCGGGCAACGCTGCCAGCAAGAGGGTGCTGGCCAAGGCCAGGCCGGAGAAGAAGGTGGTTTTCTGCATGGTGAGGGGCGGTGTGAAGAAGGAACAAGGGCTCAGCCGCGGCCGGGCAGCATGCGTTGGAGCAGGCCGTCGTTGTCGATCCATTGGTGCTTGATGGCCGCAGCGATGTGCACCAGCACCAGCCCCGCCAGGGTGAAGGCGAGGGTGGCATGGCCGAGCTTGAGGATGTCGGCCAACGGCTCGCTCACGGGCACGAAGTCGGGCAGCGGGAGGAGGCCGAGGAACACGATGGGAAAGCCCGCCGCCGAGCTGTAGGCCCAGCCCGAGAGTGGCACGGCGAAAAACAGCACATACAAAGCCAAGTGCGTGCCATGGTGTGCCAGCTTTTGCCAGCCGGGCATGGCCTGCTCCATGGCGGCGGGCAGCGCGGGCGGGCGGTGCGTCAGGCGCCACAGCAGGCGCACCAGCGACAGTGCCAGAAGGCTGACGCCCGCCCATTTGTGCCAGTTGTACAGCTTGAGCCGCGAGGGAGAGAAGGGCAGGTCGGTCATGTACACGCCCAGACCGAGCATGCCGATCAGTGCCAGGCCCAGCAGCCAGTGCAGCGCGATGGCCGTGGTGCTGTAGCGGGCCGGAGGGGTGGCAGCGGAGGAACTTGTCATGGCGATGTGAGCGGAAGTGCGAAGGGAGGTTCCGTGGTCTGTGTGGGCGACTACGGTCAGTGTAGGAAGCGCAGCCTTCTTGCGGTTTCAACGCGATTGACGCCTTCATTCGAATTGTTTGAATGAATTGGGGCGTCCTGCAAGGGATGAGCTGCATAACCCTCGCGTGACGGAGGTAGTGCGGATCGCCCGAGGCCGCGCTGCCACAGACCGCAGGGAGTGATGCAGGCCCTCCCAAGCGGCAGGGACTTGCGCCACGGCGTGGCGCGGCCGGCCCGGGGTGGGCCTTCAGGCAGCCAGGGCGGCGTTCTTCCAGGCCTGGGCCGCGGCCTGGCTGTCGCCGCGCTGTTCGGCCAGCTCGGCCAGATGCTGCCAGGCCTTGCGGCGCAGGCTGGCGTCGCGCAGTTGCGGCGCCGCCTGCGTCAGCAGTTGCTGGGCCTTGCCCCAAAGCTGGCGCTGCAGGCAGGCCCGGCCGGCCAGGTATTGCAGGCGCGTATCGCGCGGGTTGGCCTGTTGCGCGGATTCGATGCGTGCCAGCCAGGCCGCGTCGATATCTTCCAGGCCGGACTCCAGGGCGTTGATCAGCTTGAGGGCGTGCTGCTCGGCCAGTGAATCGGGCTGGTCCACCATCTGTTGCCACACCGGCAGCAGCCACTGGCGCACCTGCTGTGCGCTGCCGCCCAGCCGTGCCAGCCGCTGTGCGGCGTGGATGGCCAGTTCAGGCATGGCGCGGTCGGTGGCCTCGAACGATTGCCAGGTGGCCTGCAGTTGCGAGGGATCGTGGGCGCTGTTGATCAGCTCCATGGCCAGGCCGCGCACGATGCTGCGCGCCGCATCGGCCGAAAACGCACGGTGCTTGCCCAGCAGGCGGGCGGTGTCCAGCGATTCGCGCGTGCGGCCTGCCAGGCGCGTGGCCTTCAGTTTGATGCGCAGTGCCAGCGTGCGCCGCGCGGCGCCCTGGGGCAGGTTGCCAAGGCGCTCCAGGGCCGCATCGGCCTCGCGGTCGTCGAGTGACCAGCGCGCTGCGCGCATCTGGGCACCTTCGTGCAGCTCCTGGATGTGGGCCGATCGGCGCGGTGCAACGGTGTGCAGGGCCTGCTGCAGGTGGGTTTCGCGCTGCGCCCGGTCTTGCAGGGCGTGCGAGGTTTCGGCGGCCACCATGTGGGCCAGGGCACGCAGTTGCGGGCCCTGCGGGGCCGGGGCGCCTGCCTTGTCCAGCGCCTGCTCCTGTTCCAGCGCCGCCAGGGCGGCCTTGCGCGAACGCAGGAACCGCCCGGCCAGGAGTTGCGTCAGGGCGTCGAGCAGGGCCGCGTGCATGGCGCGTTCTTTCTGCTGCAGGCGCCAGTGGCGGGCCTGGTGGGGCAGCTCCAGCAGCGCGGCCAGGGCGCGCAGCGCGGCATAAAGGGTGACAAAGCCCAGCACCAGCGCGAGCACCACCATGTTGAGCGAAAGGTCCACCCGGTAGGGCGGCCAGAACAGCGTGACGGTGCCCTGATTGTTGCCCGCAAACAGCGCGGCAGCCACCGCCACGCCGAACAACGCCAAGAGCCAGAGTGCTGCGCGCATGAGGTCTGCGTTCCTTGCGGGTCTTCAGCGGCCTGCGGCGGCCGTGGCCAGGGCGGACAGGGTTTCGTCCAGACGGGGCAGTTCGGACGCCTTCATGTGGGCCTGTGCCTGCTGCAGCACCGTGGCGGCGTTCTGGGTGCGGCGCGAAGCGGGGTCGAAATACTTGTTCAGGGCGGCGCTCGCGGCGACCAGGTCGGCACGGGCCGAATCGGTCTGTCGTGCCAGCACGCCCAGGCGCGCGTTGAGCAGTTTGAGCTTGAGGTTCTCGCGCAGGAAGAAGGCCTGGTCAGGGGCCAGCAAAATGGCTTCGGGCTGGTCGATGCGGCTGACGCGCAGCAGGCCCCGGGCTTCGTCGCGCACCACTTCCCAGCCGCGCTGCAGCAGGGCCTGCCACCATGGCTGTTCTGCGGGCCCTGCGGGCTCCGGGTGCGCAGCCGCAGCAGACTGGGCGTACAAGCGCCGGGTGGCGGCGGCCTGGGCCACGGCGTTTTGCAGGGGCAACTCGTCCACCTGGCGCACCAGATCGTCCAGGCGAGCCAGCAGGCCTGCGGTGTCGGCCACGGTGGAGCTGGTGACGCGCTCCAGGTCGCGGACGATGGCGCGCTGCACCGGCGCCAGGCGCGGCTGGGCAGCACGTTCGATGCGCTGCTGCGCGGTCTTGAGGGCGCCCACCAGGGGTTCGAGGCTGCCGGTGAGCTGGGCCTGCTGCTGCGCCAGGCGCAGGGCGGACTCAATGTCCACCACGAGGTTTTCGTCGCGTGTGCGCGACAGGCTTTGCATCAGCTCTTCGAGCTGGCTGCGCTGCAGGGCGACCTCGCTGACGCGGGTTTCCTGAACGGTCAGCCGGGCGTTGGTTTCGCTGGCCATTTCCTGGGCCTGGCGCGCGATGGTGCGCGCCTCGATGGCCTGGGCGCTGGCGTCCTGGCTCTGGCGGGCCAGGGCCTCTTGGATGGTGCTGAGCTTTTGCCACAGCAGGCCGTTGCCGACCAAGGCCAGCACGGCGATGGCGCCCAGGGTGTAGACCAGGGCCTTGCCGCTGTGCGCCTGCGGCGCGTTGCCCGGCCCGGTGGGCGCAGGGCTGGACGGGTCGGTGGGGGGCGCGGAACTCATGGCGCTGATTCTATCGAGGCCACCACATCATCGAGGGCAGGCCGGCATTCGCGCACGCTGCCAAATCCTGCGGCGCGTGCGGCCTGGGCAATGCGCGGGTGGGTGGCCAGGGCGCGGGCCTGGCTCCAGTCCTGGCCACTCAAGGTGGCGCAAAGGTTGTCCACGGCCTGGGAGCTGCTCAGCAGCCACAGCGAGCCGTCCACGGCGGCCGCGCGGGCCCGGGCCTGCTGCTCGGCGCTCCAGCGGGGGGCGCCGCGCGTGTAGGCGACGACGAAGTCCACCTGCCCGCCTGCGGCCTGGATCTGCCGGGCCAGCCAGTCGCGCCCCGTGCCTTCCTCCGTGGCACCGGCCTCGGTGCCGCGCACGATGAGCACGCGGTCGCCGGGGCCGATCTGCCCGTGCACCACGGCCCAGAGCGATTCGGAGTCGAACTGCGTGGCGTCCAGCGCCGGGATGTCGATGCGCGCAGCATGAACGCCCAGCGCCTGCAGTGCGCGGGCCGTGCCCGGGCCGGGCGACCAGACTCTTGTTTTGATAGCTGCTGGCGCTTTTCCAGTAAGCGTTTGAGCCGTTTTTGGATCAAAAAAATGCTGTGCGGCGTTGCTGCTCACCACCATGATGGCGCGGTAGCTGGTGACGCGCTCACGAGCGGCATCCAGGGCCGCCGCGTCAGTGGGGGGGCTGATGGCGATCAGCGGCAGGACCTGCGCATCGATGCCACGCGCCTGCAGCGAGGCTGCCCACTGCAGGGCCTCGCGCTCGGGCCGGGTGACGATGACCATTTCAACCCGTGGCGCCGCCGGCACGCAACTGCGCGGCCACCGTCACGCCCAGCGCATCGGCCTGCTCCAGCGTGCTGGCCGGGCCGCTGGCGCTGGCGCGCACCAGCGCAATACGGCCCTCGGGGTCGCCCCAGGCCGCGTCGATGTGCAACTGGCCGCCTTCGAGGCGGGCGTGCGCGGCCAGTGGCATGGAGCAGCTGCCGCCCATGCTGCGGCTCACGGCGCGCTCGGCCGTCACGATGAGCCAGCTGGGCATATGGGCCAGCGGCGCCAGGGCGTCCACCAGGTCTGGGCGGTCGGCGCGCACCTCGATGCCCAGGGCGCCCTGGCCGGCGGCGGGCAGCATTTCGGCGGTGGAGAACTCGGTGCGGATGCGCTCGCCCAGGCCCAGGCGCTTGAGGCCGGCGGCCGCCAGCACGATGGCGTCGTACTGGCCTTCATCGAGCTTGCGCAGGCGCGTGTCGAGGTTGCCGCGCAGCGGCTCGATCTTCAGGTCCGGGCGCAGCGCGTGCAGCAGCACCTGGCGGCGCAGGCTGGAGGTGCCGACCACGGCACCCTGGGGCAGGTCCTGCAGGCGGGCGTAGCGCGGCGAGACGAAAGCGTCGCGCGGGTCTTCGCGTTCCATCACGCACGCCAGGGCGAAGCCCTCGGGCAGCACCATGGGCACGTCCTTGAGCGAGTGCACGGCGATGTGCGCGCGGCCGTCTTCCAGAGCGGTTTCCAGCTCTTTGACGAACAGGCCCTTGCCGCCGACCTTGCTCAGCGAGCGGTCGAGGATCTGGTCGCCCAGCGTGGTCATGCCCAGCAGGCTGACGTCGTGGCCGCGTGCGCGCAGCAGGGCCTGCACGTGCTCAGCCTGCCACAGGGCCAGGCGGCTCTCGCGCGTGGCGATCACGATCGGGGGGAGGGAGGGGCTTTGGGGCGTCATGCTTTTGCAGGGAAAGGTCGAGCGCGGGATGCTAGCATGCGGCGCCGCAGCAACCCGCTTTGCCCGGGAGCGCGCCAGGAGACAACCCGTGACCGCGAAGAAAATCGACAAAGACCTCCCTTTGATCCAGGACATCCGCCTGCTCGGGCGCATCCTGGGCGACGTGATCCGCGAGCAGGAGGGCGTGGCTGCGTTCGATCTGATCGAGCAGGTGCGCAAGCTCTCGGTGGCCTTCCGGCGCGACGCCGACCACGAAGCCGACAAGGCGCTCAAGAAGCTGCTCAAGGGCCTGAGCGCCGACCAGACGGTAAGCGTGATCCGTGCGTTCACCTATTTTTCGCACTTGGCCAACCTGGCAGAGGACCGGCACCACATCCGGCGCCGCACCATCCGCGAGCGCGCGGGCGACACGCAGGAAGGCAGCATCGAGGTGGCGCTCTCGCGCCTGCGCTGGGCCGGCATCGCGCCGCGCACCGTGGCGCAAACCCTGGCGGGCAGCTATGTGGCGCCAGTGCTTACCGCCCACCCGACCGAGGTGCAGCGCAAGAGCATCCTGGACGCCGAGCGCGACATCGCCCAGTTGCTGACCACGCGCGACGACATTGCCGAGCGCGCCCAGCTTTACAACGCGGCCCGCGATGCGCTCACCCCGCGCGAACTCGCCGCCAACGAGGCTCAGCTGCGCGCCCGCGTGGCGCAGTTGTGGCAGACGCGCCTGCTGCGCTACAGCAAGCTCACCGTGGCCGACGAGATCGAAAACGCGCTGTCGTACTACGAAGCCACCTTCCTGCGCGAAATTCCCAAGATTTACGCGGACCTGGAGCGCGCGCTGGGCCAGGAGAAAGTGCACAGCTTCCTGCGCATGGGCCAGTGGATCGGCGGCGACCGCGACGGCAACCCCAACGTGACGGCCGACACCCTGGCCCAGGCCCTGCGCCGCCAGAGCGAGGTAGCCCTGCGCCACTACCTGACCGAGGCACACCTGCTCGGCGGCGAACTGTCGCTGTCGGCGCGGCTGGTGGACGTGACGCCCGAGATGCAGGCCCTGGCGAACAGCTCGCCCGACACCAACGAGCACCGCCTGGATGAACCCTACCGCCGCGCGCTCACCGGCATCTATGCGCGCCTGGCCGCGACACTGCAGGAGCTGAGCGGTGGCGTGGCCGCGCGCCATGCCGTGGCCCCGCAGAACCCCTACGCCAGCGCGGCCGACTTTCTGGCCGAGCTGCGCACCATCGAGGCCTCGCTCCAGGCGCACCACGGTGCGCCGCTGGCGGCGCAGCGCCTGCACCCGCTGATCCGGGCGGTAGAGGTGTTCGGCTTTCACCTGGCCACGGTGGACCTGCGCCAGAGCTCCGACCAGCACGAACGCGTGGTGGCCGAGTTGCTGGCCGACATTTATCAGTGCCCCAACTATCGCACCCAGGAACGTCTCAGGTCGGCTCGCACGCTCAACGAACGGGCGATCGAGCTGGCCGAG
>JAANMX010001176.1_pt1 | contig 30515 bp, 22 predicted proteins | sample 7279681 | NCBI WGS metagenome assembly JAANMX01 (sample SAMN14094542, study PRJNA606508) | bioreactor metagenome | isolation source: A lab-scale SPAN reactor treating ammonium-rich wastewater day 351 | place: Ireland: Galway | collected 2018-01-01 | reverse complement strand
CGCATCCAGAAACGAGTGCTTCGGGCTGCGGCCGCATAACAACTCGCTGGGGTAGGGGAACTCTATCCTCCTCCGCTATTCAGCAACGACTCTATTGATTTGGCGGATGTCACTGCGGCGCTATTGCAGGAAATTCGTATGACAGGGGAGGCTCTGTGAGCCAACGTTACCGGTTGCTTAGTCGACGTATCCGCCTGGAACTGGAAGAACTTGCCCGCACCCGACAGGCAATCGCACGAGATTGGTAGCGCTCAACGACAGCCGGTGTTGATCGAGACGCGTTCATCAATTCGGCGGCATTGCACTTGCATAGTTTCTACAGCGGCATCGAACGTGTTCTGCGGCTGACTGCTGAAGAATTCGATGGCGGCGTGCTCGGTGGTGCAGCGTGGCATACCGAACTGTTACAGCAGATGCAGCTTGATCTGCCCGACGCCCGTCCGCCTGTACTTTCGAGAAACTCTACCGGCGCCTTGGAAGAATACCGCAGATTTCGACATCTCATCCGTAACATCTATGCAACCACCATCTTGCCTGAGCGCATGGAATCGTTGGTGGTAGGATTGCCTGAGGTTTGGGCTCATGTCGCCGAGGATTTGAGCGAGTTTGCGGCATTTGTCGAGCTGCTCGCTGATGCCGCCGAATGATTGTTGGGGCGTATCTTCTCAATAATCCGGGGTAGGGGCACGGCCCTGCGCCTGCCCGCCGGGGTGACCGCAAGGGTGGCCCCTACATTTTGAGATGATACGTTTGAGCAATCGTAACAATTCATCTTATTTTGTCATTGCGAGTGACGATAGCCCCGAAGCAATCCCCAACGCCGCTTGACAACCGCAAAATTGACGAACAATCTTGGAGATTGCTTCGCTGCACTCGCAATGACAGAATAAAGTGAACTGTTACGAGTAATCTAATATAGATATTGGATATTAGATAGTGAATATTAGGCAAAAAATATCTAATAACCACTATCCATTTCATTGATGCAAAGTCACCGTCGCCCAGGCGCCGTGCTCCAGGCCCAGGCTGTCGAGCGGCACGCGCACCACGCCGTCGGCGTGGACGAGGGTGTAGATCAGGTTGGATTTGCCGAACACGGGCACGGCCCACAACTCGCCGGCGCGCGCTTCCAGCCGCACCTGGATGTGATCCTCCCGTCCGGCGGCGCTGGCGATCTGCCGGGCCAGGCGGGCCTGCACCTGCGGCTTCAGAGCGCCAAAGGGATCCGCCCCCACCGCCAGGCGGATGGCGGCGGAAACGAGCAGATCGAACAGCACCATGGCGCTGACCGGGTTGCCGGGCAGCCCGAACAGGGCTTTACCCTCCGCCACGGCCACGATCGTGGGTTTGCCGGGACGGATGGAGAGGCCGTGGGCCAGGATGCCCGGCTCGCCCATGGCCCCGATCACATCCACGCTCATGTCGCGGTAGCTGACCGATGACCCGGCGCTGAGCACGACGATGTCGCAGGTGTCGACGGCTGCGCGCACGGCCTGTTCGAGCGCCGCCCGCTGGTCGGGGATGATGCCAAACGGCACCGGCTCGGCCCCGGCCCGTTGCGCCAACAGGGCCAACGTGTAGCTGTTGATGTCGCGCACCTGGCCGGGGCCGGGCCGCTGGTCGGGCGGGATCACCTCGTCGCCGGTGGAGAGGATGGCCACACGCGGCCGCCGGGCCGCCTGCACTTCGGTGACGCCCACCGCCAGCAGCCCGCCGATATCTTGCGGGCGCAGGCGATGCCCGGCGGGGAGAAGCTCCTCCCCCGCCCGCACATCCTCCCCTACCTGGATCACGTTCTCGCCCACGGCCATGGCCGCCAGCACCTCGATGCTGTGGGCGTCGGCCTGCTGCGTGTTTTCGATCATGACCACCGCGTCCGCGCCCTCCGGGATCATGCCGCCGGTGTGGACGATGGCCGCCTGCCCCGGCCCCACCGGCACATCCGCATCCTGCCCCATCGCCACCTCGCCCACCACCTCCAGAAATGCAGGCAGGCCGGGCGAAGCGCCAAAGGTGTCCTGCGCCCGCACCGCGTAACCATCCACGGTGGAGCGGCGGAATTCGGGCAGATCATGCGGCGCGGCGGGCGCGGCAGCCAGAAACCGGTCGAGCGCGTCGACGGTGGGCAGCAGCTCAGCGGTGGGGCGCGGCTGATAGTGCTCCGTCAGGCGCTGCCAGGCTGCGGCAGGCGTGAGCACTTGGAAGAATTCGGTCATCTGGCGTCAGGGACTGTCCGCGTTGAGAAAAAGATCGCCGGGCAGGATCAGTTGTTCGCCGCCGCCGGTGCTGAGCACGGTGGGATAGCGGCCCGACCACTGCACCACCGCCTGCCAGTTGATCATCTCCGGCGTCAGGCTGGCGGCGATGAGGCGGTTGGCCTCGGCCTGGGCCTGGGCGCGGATCAGGGTGGCCTGCGCGTCCGCATCCGCCTTCAGTTTGATCGCCTCGGCCTCGCCCTGGGCCACACCGATCCGCTCCAACCGCTGGCGCTCGGCCTGCGCTTCCGCTTCGGTGATGACGCGTTGTTTCTCGAATTCGGCCTGGCGGGCGAGATTTTGTTTGGTAATGATGTTTTCCGCTTCGATCTGCTTATTTTCCACCGCCTGCTTGTAAGCATCGGTGAACCCGATCTGGCGCAGACCAAAGAAGACCAACTCCAGCCCCTCGGCTGCGAAATCTTCGCTGAGTTGTGCGGCGATGGCGGATTGGGCGCTGCGGATGTCGCCTGAATAGAGTTGACTGGCGCTGTAATTGCGCAGCAGGGTGCGCACCCACACCCGGCTGTTCTGTTTGACGATCTTCTCCACCACCTCCTGCTCGGTGCCCAGGTTGTTGACGATGTTCGCCGCCTCTTGCGGTTTGATGCGGAAACGCACGGAGTAGCGGGCGGTGATCTGCTGGCCGTCGCTGGTAGCGGTATCGACCTGCACGTCGGTGTAATCCGCGTCGGATAACTGCGGGCTGTCGCTGGTTTCGTAGACGATCTCCTGGGTGCGGTAGACTATCGTCTCGTCGATGAAGGGGAATTTCCAGTTCAGGCCCGGCGAAAAGACCGTGACCACCCGGCCCAGGCGCTTGACCACCGCCACCGAGCCGGCCTGGACGATGGTGTAGCTGTTGATGGCGGCCAGCACGGCCAGGACGAGCAGAAAGCCGACGATGCCGGGCGTCACTCCCGCGGCGGGATTGGGCTTGCCCCCCCGAGCGCGGGCGCCGGTGACGAGGGCGGCGAGGCCCACCCCCACGATGAAGGCGAGCAAAAGGCTGAAAACGAGTTGTCCCATGACAATAGCTCCTTGGAAGCATGAACGAGCGGATGCAGCCACAGCGCAGGGCCGCGGAATGGTCATCCGGTGAAAGAAAGTGGATGTGCGGCTGGGTTGGGCCGCGGAATCAGGGGATGATCAACTGCATGCCCACCACCAGCTTGTTGGGGTCGGCCAGTTGGTTGGCCGCGACGATGGCCGCGGGCGTCACGCCATAACGGGCGGCAAGGGCGGTGAGGGTGTCGCCGGCCTGCACCACGTGGATGCGGCGCTCGCTCGCGGGCGCCTGTCCCTCGCTCAGGGGGATGAGCAGGCGCTGACCGCTGCGCAAGATGCTGAGATTGGTGATCTCGTTCGCCTGCGCCAACTGGTCGAGGGGCACGCCGTATTGTTGGGCGATGCCAAAGAGAGTCTCCCCCGGCTGCACGATGTGAATGACCCCTTCTGCCGTGGGCAGGCCGGGGGGCGCTTCGCCAGGGATTCTGATGCTTTGGCCGCTGCGCAGGGCGTTGGGATCGAGCAGTTGGTTGTGCTGGATCAGATCATCGACGCTGACGCCAAACTGGCGGGCAATGGCCGAGAGGGTATCGCCGGGCTGCACGGTGTAGGTGAAGATGTCCTGGTCGGGCGTGGCAGTGCCCGGCGCCGGCGTGGGGGTTTCATTGCCCGGCATGGGCGGCAAGCCGCTTTCCGGGCTGGGCGGGGTGGCAGAAGACGCGGCGGTGGGCAGGCTGGTCGGCGCCGGCGCTTTATCGCCCGCCGGCGAAGGGGTGGCGGCGACGGTGGGCGTGAGCGCGCGGGCGGTGGCGTCGGGCGTGGGGGTGGGCCAGGGCGGGCGGTTGCGCGTGCAGCCGCCCAACAGCAGGATGGCAACCAGCGCGACCAGCGCCCAGGCCAGACCACGGAAGAGGGAAGAAGCAGAAGGGGTGTTCATAGCAGACAGGACAACAAACCCCCGCAGCGGGCGGGGGCCTGTTGTCAGTGGTCAGTATTCAGTGATCAGTATTCAGTGGTCAGTATTCAGTGGTCAGTATTCAGTGGTCAGTATTCAGTGGTCAGTATTCAGTGGTCAGTGGTCAGTGGTCAGTATTCAGTATTCAGTATTCAGTGATCAGCGGTCGAATCTACCAATTTACCAATTTACCAATCTACCAACTAACCAACCAACCAACCATCACTCCTTACTGACATCATCGAGGGCGTCGCCGAGATCTTCGATCTCTTCAACCGCGGATTGGGCGTTGGCTTCCAGGTCATCGACCAACTCACCCACGCCGGGCATGATGTCCTCAGGCAAAAGATCGTAGCGATGGCTGCGGGTCTCGCCCACGGCCCCGGCGGTGATGGCAGTCTCGCCCACGGCAGTCTCGCCCACGGCCTGGCCGCCCCGCTTCAGCCCGATCTGACCGTACAGGTGCCCCTGCACCAGATAGGCCCAGAAGGTGGTGAAGAGCAGGCCCACGCCGCAGAGGATGGCGCCGACGATGGCGGCGATGATCTGCACGGCGAAGACCAGGATGGTGGCGATGATCACATCGCCGATATGCTCGCGGGTGAAGGCCAGGATATCGCGCACGTTCAGGCCGGAGCTGAATTCCTCGGTCTCGGCAAAGCGGATAGTGATCGCCGGTATCACCAGGACAAGGAAAATACCGTACAGGGTGGCGAGGCAACTGAAGCAAAGGGAAAGGATGGCGAAGGCTTCGCCAACTCTGGTGTTCTCCGTCAGGCTGGTAATGATGGCGCTAGGCGCGACGACCAGGATCATCGGCAAGGCCCAGATCAGTTGGATGGCCATCAATTTCAGGCCCTTGATCGTCTTGTCGCCCCACGCATCCCATTCGGGCAGGGGTTTGGGGTGGCCGCGGCGCACATTGCGCACAACCTCGACCATGTAGCCATAGATCAGGCCAAAGGCCACCAACGCGCCGATGACCGTCCACGAGAAAAGGATGCCGCCCAGGGTGATCAGGCCGCCGATGAGCAGTTTTTGCAGCCAATTTTCATCTTCGAACACGAAGGAGAAAGGCTTTCCAATGTCCATTACGTTTCCTCCGAAAGGGGTGAAAGGGTGTCTTGATGGAGAGAGGGAGGTCTGCAGCGATTATAACAGAGGCGCAGGGGTGCGTCACAATCCCCCTGGCGCTGATCCGCGGTCGCCGTTCACGGTTTATACGGCGGCGGCAGCAAAAAGTTTCGCCCGCGCTGCCTCAGCCCAAGGGGGGCAGGCCCACCACCTGCTCCAGATACGCGCGGGCGAGATTGGCAGCCAGCAACAGCAGCACCGCAAAGGCCATGCCCGGCGGCAGCAAGATCAACAGATCGCGCGGCCGTCGCGCGGCCGCAACCCGATTTTGCAGCCCGATCAGCAGCAGCATCCCCACCAAACTGAGCAAGGCAAAAGCAGAGAGGGTCGAAAGCAGGGACAGCGGGTAGAAAAGGGCCAGGACGCGGCTATGAACGGCCAGCGCCAGCAACAGCGCCAGCCCCACCGCCTGCGCCAACTCTCGCCCCCGGCCCAGCAGGGGCTGCGGATCAGGCTCCGCCCAGAGCATCTGATTGCACAGGGGCAGAAAGAGAAAACCCAGAGCCAGCCCCTGCCCCAGCCCGGTGATCAGCCGCAGCAGATTGTGCGGAGCGTAGAGCCAGGGCCGGCCCCGGAGCAACGTCAGATAGGAATTGAAGCCATCGAACGCCCACAGCAGCAGAAAACCGATCAAAATCAGCAGCAGAGGGCGAGGGGGCAGGCCCGCGGCCCGCAGCCGCCGCCACCGCCAGGCCAGCAAAAATACCACCGGCCAGGCCAGATACTGCCCGGTGCAGCGCGCACACAATGGCAGGGTCAGATCGCCGAAAACGTAACTGCGCACCTGGATCTGATGGCAGATGGCATAGCCCACATGCTCCGCCAGGTCGAGAGGGCCGTGCGCGCCGCCCCACAGCAGGCCCAGGCCAAGGATGGGCAGGGCCCACAGCAGGGGCCAGGGCAGGCGACGGCGAGGAGAAGCGGGAGCAGACATGCCCCCAGCTTACCGCAGCCCCCTCCCCCGCGCCAAGAAAGCACAGACCCGGCGATTGCGCCCACCCTGATGTATAATGACGCCGACATCTTCATCCCACGGAGGCTGCCCCCCCAATGGCCAAGCTCGACATCGTACTGCTGGGCGACGCCCGGCTCCGCCGCAAAAGCAAACCGATCCGCAAATTCAACGCCGACTTGCAACAACTGGCCGCCGACATGGTGGAAACGATGCGCGCCTCGCATGGCGTGGGCCTGGCCGCGCCGCAGATCGGGCGCAACGAACGCCTGATCGTGGTGGAAATGCCGGAAGAAGGCTTCGAAGAGGATCCTCAGGCCGGCCAACTGCACATCGTGGTCAATCCTGAGATCGTGCGGGCGCGGGGGGAGGTGGCAGCGGGCGATGAGGGCTGCCTTTCCATCCCCGGCTACATTGGCGAAGTCGAGCGGCCCTCCCAGGTGACGATCAAAGGCCTGGATGTGGCCGGCAAACCGATCCGGGTGCGCGCCTACGACTACCTCGCCCGCATCTTCCTGCACGAGATCGACCATCTCGAAGGGGTGCTGTTCATCGACCACATCCAAACGCCGGGCAAGCTGCGGCGGCTGTTGCACAACCCTGAAACCGACGAGTGGTACGAAGAGCCGGTGACCGGCCCGCTGGAATAACCCACCTCGTCTACCGGTGACTTGGGCGCAGACCCCGCTTGCGGTATACTGCCCCCATCGCTGTGTTCATGCCCCACCCCGGCCCCCCTGCCATGACCACACCTGCTCTGATCATCCAGGATCTGAGCTATCGCTACCGCACCCGCCAGACCCTGGCCCTGCACAACTGCACCTTCACCGCCTCCCCTGGTCAGATCATCCTGATCGCCGGGGCCAGCGGCTGCGGCAAAACCACCCTGATGCGCTGCATCAATGGGTTGATTCCCCGTTCCTACAAAGGGGGCGAACTGGCGGGACGGATCGAAGTGCTGGGTCAGGATCCTGCAGCGATGAGCCTGGCCGCCATCTCGCAACTGGTGGGCACCCTGTTGCAAGACCCCGAAAAGCAGATCGTCGGCTCCTACGTGCTCAACGAAGTAGCCTTTGGGCTGGAAAACCTGGGCATTCCCCGCCCCGAGATCGTGCGCCGCGTGGATGAAACCCTGGCCTATCTCGGCATCAGCCACCTGCGCGACCGCGAGACCTTTGCCCTCAGCGGCGGCGAGAAGCAGAAAGTGGCGCTGGCCGGGGTGCTGGCCATGCAACCCGACATCCTGCTGCTGGATGAACCGCTGGCCAGCCTGGATCCGGCCAGTGTGCAAGAGACGCTGCGCGTCATCCGCCGTCTGGCGGAGGGCGGCAAGACGGTGCTACTGATCGAACATCGCGTCGAAGATGTGCTCCACATCGCCCCCGACCGCGTGCTCTATCTGGAAGAGGGGGAGCAGCGCTTCTTCGGGCCGGTTGCAGACTTTCTGGAACTGGCCGATCCGGCCCAGGTGAAGTTGCCGGCAGAGCATTCCGCCCGCCGGGCGCGGCCGCGGGAGCAACCGCTGCCCCCGCCTGTCCCCCCTGCCGATCCGCAGGCCCCGGCCCTGGTGCAATTCGAGGATGTGCACTTCTGGTACACGCCAGAGCGCCCGGTGTTGCACGGCGTCAGCGCCGCCATCCGCGCGGGGGATGTGATCGCGCTGCTGGGCGCGAATGGTGCGGGCAAGAGCACCTTGGTCAAGCATGCCATCTGCCTGCTGCGCCCGCGGCAGGGCCGGGTGCTGGTGGCGAATGAAGACACGCGCAAAGTCACCGCGGCGCAGACCGCGCGCACCGTCGGCTATGTGTTCCAGAGTCCTACGCACATGCTCTTCGCGCCCACCGTGCGCGAGGAATTGGCATTCGGGCCGCAGAATATCGGCTTTACCGCCGCCGAGGTGACGGAAAACGTGGCGCACGCCCTGCGGGTGGTGAATTTGCAAGGCCTGGAGGAGACGCCGCCCCTCTCGCTCAGCTTTGGCCAGCAGCGGCGGGTGGGCATCGCCGCCATCCTGGCCATGCGCTCGCAGATCCTGGTCATGGACGAGCCGACCTCGGGGCAGGATTATCGCAATTACACCGGGTTCATGGATGCCATCCTGGCCATGCGCGCACAGGGCAATGGGGCTGCGCCCTTCCAGGCAGTCCTGTTCATCACCCATGATATCGATCTGGCCGTGGCCTATGCCAACCGCATCTGGCTGTTCCACGACGGCCGGCTGGCCGCGGACGGCCCGCCCGAAGAGGTGCTGGCCACGGATGACCTGCTGCAACGCTGCCGTGTGGCGCCTTCCTCTCTGGTGCGGCTGAACCGCCGCCTGCTGCCCCAAACCGGGCGCTATCGTCGCGCCGAGGCCCTGGCCCCACTGCTGGCCTCTTCCTAGCATCTCCGACCCCGCCGGAGGAGGGGCGGGATCGTGCAGATATACCACTGTTCTCTTTCTTTCATCTCTGCGCAGACATGCGCACCCCAACCTTTCTGGAGGTCTCGTCATGACAGCCAAAGCCAATTCATCGATGTCGCTCACCAAAGTGCTGGGCGCGGTACTCGTCGCCACCGTCGTCCTCTTCCTGGCCAATTTGCTCACGTCCGGCGACAAAGCATCTACGAGTGGCTGGGTGCTTTATGTGGTGGGCGCGTTGATCACCATGGGCATCTACTTCTACTTTGCGGACAAGCCGATCTGGCAAGTGGGCACGCGCGAGGTGGTATACATGGCCATCGGCGCCGCACTCTACGGCGTGCTCTCTTGGGCCACGAATGTGATCCAGTTGCCTTCGGTCAGCCTGGTCTCCCTGCGCCCGGCGGTGGTCATCCCCGTCTTTTTCGGGTTCGCCTTCGGCCCGGTGGTCGGATTCTTCACCGGCGCGGTGGGCAACATCCTCGGCGATGCCATCACCGGCTGGGGCGTCTACCCGGTCTGGGACCTGGGCAATGGGCTGATGGGCATGGTGCCCGGCCTGATCTGGGCCTTCCGGGATGAGAAAGCCCGTGGCAAAGCCACCTACACCGTACTCTACATCGTCGGCGGCATTCTCTTGCTCTTCACCCTGCTCAGCCTGCTCTTCCCGAATGTGGAGCATCCCTGGGCCGGGCAGACATCGGGGCAGTGGTGGCCCCTGCTGTTGGTGTTGCTGGCCCTGGTGGTCGGCGCCTTCTTCCTGCTGCGCAGCCGCGGGGTGGTGGCGGCCAGCGTGGTCTGGGGAGCCTTGGGGGTGATCATCGGCATGGCTTTTGCCAGCATCGCCGACATCTGGGTCAACGGGTACAGCATCGCCACTGCCATCCTGGGCGAATTCGTGCCCGCGGCGGGGGGCAACCTCTTCATGGTTGTGATCTTGCTGCCCATCCTCTACGCCGCCTGGGAGGCTGCACGCTCCCAGTCTGGCCGCTAGCCACGCACTCCGCCGGCGCATTCCTCCTCCTCGGAATGCGCCGGCGCCTGCTACAACCATGCTCGTCAACTGGAATTACAAAGAACGGGACACGATCGTCCAGAAGTTGGACCCCCGCGCTCGGCTGATCTTCATCCTGCTGGCGATTGTGGCCATTATCCTCACCTGGGATCTGCGTATCCTGCTCCTCTGGCTGGTTTTGGCCCTGCTCAGCCTGCGCCTGGCCAAGCTGACCTGGAAAGAGATGCGGCGCTTCTGGCTGGTGGTGCTGCCGATCATCACTTTTCTGGTCATTCTCACTGCCCTCACCGGCCGCGGGGGCGAGGAGGCCTACAGCGAGCAACATCCCCTCTGGCAGGGGACATGGATCTTGTTCGGGCGCACCTTCTCCCCCAGCATCAGCATCGAGCAGCTTTTCTTCGCGGCCAGCCAATTCGCCCGCATGCTGAGCATGGCTTCTCTTGGCCTGCTCATCCCCTTCACCACGCACCCGGCCCGTTACGGCGTCGCCTTCAAGGGCCTGGGCCTGTCAGATAAATTTGCCTTCGCCACCGATCTCGCCTTTCGCTTCGTGCCCACCCTGGGCCGCGACTTCCAGACCGTGCTCGACGCCCAACGCGCGCGCGGGTACGAGGTCGAGCGGCTGGGCGGAGGACTGGCGCAACAGGCCCGCAACCTGGCGCCCCTGGTCATCCCCATCACCATCGGCGCCATCCTGGGGGCCGAAGACATCATCGACGCCATGGATCTGCGGGCGTTCGGCACCCACAAGCGCACCTGGGTGATCGAATTGGTCTATCAACATCGCGACCATTGGCTCATCGCCGCCGGCGTGCTCCTCCTGGGCCTGACCATTCTCCTGCGCAGCCTCGGCGTCATTCACTTCTGGACGGGGATCGGTATTCAGTAATCAGTGGTCAGTATTCAGTATTCAGTATTCAGTATTCAGTGGTCAGTGGTCAGTTTTTGGGCGGCTTCTTGACAAGGATGGATTATTGATGAAAAATTCGGGGACAAAAACCCTAAAGGTTTTAAAAACCTTTAAGATTTGGGCCTTTTCATTTCAAACGTCGTAACAATTCACCTTATTTTGTTATTGCGAGGGGCGATAGCCCCGAAGCAATCCCCAATGCCGATTGACAACCGCAAAATTGACGAACAATCTTGGAGATTGCTTCGCTGCACTCGCAATGACATATCAGGTGAACTGTTACCAAACATCGATTACTGAATACTGACCACTGAATACTGACCACTGAATACTGACCACTGAATACTGACCACTGACCACTGACCACTGACTTTCAAGGCTGGCAATGAACACTCCCCCCCCTTCCCGGCGTTATCTGATCCTGCTGGCATTGCTGGTGGCGGCTTTTGCTTTGGTGTGCGGGCTGTTGTGGCTGCGCTTCCTGCGGCCCGCGCCTGCGCCCACGCCCACGCCGCCCTTTGCCACACACACGCCCACGCCTGTGGTCCCGTTCACGCCCGCGCCCCCCACGGCCACGCCCGAAGTGGCGGCCAAAGCTATCGTTTCCCTGGCGCCGGGCATGTACATCGCCTATGACGGCAACGTGGTGGCCAACAGCAAAGACTTCGCTCTGGGCAGCCATTTCACCTTCAGTTGGAAACGGCTGGAACGCAGCCGCGGGGCCTACACCTGGACCGATATCGACCAGGTGATGAGCAAATTGGGCGGAGGGCGCACAGCCATCCTGCGTGTGGTGCTGCGCTGCCCCGATGCCAGCGGCGCAGATGAATGCGCGCCCGATTGGGCCCTGAACTTCAACCCGGTGGTCGTCGATCTCAGCAGCAACACCACCTGCCCGGCCAACACCCCCACCCGGCGGCTCAACTACCTCGATCCGCAGGTGCTACAAGCACAGAAGGACTTCATCGCCGCCTTTGGCCAGCGCTATCGTGACCACGTACGCGTCAGCGCCATCGAGATCGGCGTCGGCTACTCGGCCGAGCCGGTGCCCTATCCTGGCACGGCCAGCGCCTGCGACCGGCCCCAACAGGAAACCGCGTATCGCAACCACCCCAGCTACAGCGAAGCCGTGTGGGCGCAGTATCACAAAGAACTGATCAGCGCCTATGCCGACGCCTTCGCCGGCAAAAAAGACCTGCTGACTTTTGTCAACGCCGCTTTTGCCAAAAGTTATCGCGCTGAGGTGGTCGAGCACGCTATCACCCACAATGTCGGCCTCACCATCAGCTCGCTGCGGCCCGATTACTTCGCCAACCATGGCTTCAGCAACACCTGCTGGTGGCCGATCCTGCGGCCCGGGTTCAGCAACACCGCCGCGGACGCGGCCCGCGCCTATGAGGTGGAATGGGCGCCGCTGCTGGCCAACGCCCGCCGCGTGCCCATCGGCTTCGAGTTCAACAACCGCTTCGATATCAATTTCCGAGACCCCCAGGCCATCGCCACGGATCAACGCGCGGCCTTTGTGTGGTGGTCGCTGCTCAACGGCCTGGACAAACGCGCGGATTACGTCCTCCCCTTCGCTCCGGACAATATCGACTTCCCGGACGCGTGGGCGTTCTTCAATCGCTTTGCCGGCCGCACCCCCGGCGACACGCCCGGCATCTGGATCGCTTTTCGCAGCGCGGCCAAAGTCTCTGGCGGCACCTGGTGCCCAGACCTCTTCGATTACAGTTGGTATCTGACCTCCGAACACGAAAATCTACCCATCGCCGAAGCCATGCCCTACGCCGACATGGCCTGCGGCCGCAGCGACCGGCCCCTGTTGTCAGGAAATTATGATTGCCAGACCGGCGTATTCGATCATGGCCCTGCCAGCGACTGGCGCAGCTCCTACGCCCGCCGCACCACCTCCACCTGGCCGGTCTTCAACCTCGATGTGGACAACCAATTCATCTTCGGCGGCAGCTCCGATGTCGAGGTGCTCGTCACCTATTTCGATCACGCCGACGGCGCCTGGGCCCTCTATTACGACGGCGCGCAGGGCGAAACCCTGGCCGGGATCGTGCAGTTGCAGGGCACGAACACCTGGCAAGAGCACCTCTTCCACTTGCCCGACGCCCGATTCAGCAACCGCCTGCCTCCTCTGCGGGGCAGCAGCCTCTTGCCCGGCTACGATCTGCGCCTGGATCGGCATGACAACAAGGACGATTACTTCCACATGGTGCAGATCGCGCCGCGTGGCCGCATCGACCGGTCGCCCACCCACACCCCCACGCCCACTTCTCCCATCCCCCCCACACCCATCAGCGGCGGTCTGACGCCGACCACGCCCGCGCCCGCGCCCACCCACACGCCCACACCTTCCCCCACCCCGCGCAGCGATGCGGGGTTTCGTCGCTATCAGCGCGGTCTGCTGGGCTATGCCGGGGTCAGCGACACCTATCTCACCGCCTGGGAGCCGACCCTGGCCCACCACACCGAACCCAACCTGAGAGTGCGCCCCGGCATCAAATCGCCCCTACTCCGCTTCGATCTCAGCGATCTGCCCACAAACGCCATCATCGAGCGCGCCACCCTGCAACTTCACCGCATCGATGACCGAGGGCACACGCACACCATCAGCGTCTACCCCCTGTTGCGGCCCTGGCAAGAGACCGAAGCCACCCACCAGCGCGCCGCCGCCGGCCAGCCCTGGGAACTGCCCGGCGCTCTGGGCCTGGCGGATGCGGCATCGCTGCCCCTGGCCCCCGCGCCCCTGCCGGCCCCGCCCGGCGGCAGCCTGCTCTTCGATATCACCACGATCGTGCAATCCTGGGTGGCCAACCCCACCGCCAATCAGGGGCTGATCCTGCGCGCCGAAGGAGTCAACCAGCTCACCAGCCTGGCCAGCAGCGATTTCGGCACGATCAACACGCGCCCGGCCCTGGAAGTGACCTACAAACTGCCCACCGCCACACCCACCCCCACGCCGACCCCGACATCGACGCCCACGCCGACGCCCACGCCCACCCGCACGCCCACACCCACTCGCACGCCCACGCCTACACCGACCCGTACGCCCACCGCCACACCCACGCCCACGCCCACCCGCACACCGACGCCCACACCCACGCCCACCCGCACGCCGACGCCCACACCCACCGCTACCCCGCGGCCTGCAATCCGCATTCTCAGCAACCAGGCGACCCTGCGCAGCGGCCCCGGCCTGATCTTCGACATCATTCACACCAGCCCGCAAGGCGCAGAATTCGATCTGCTGGGCCGGGACAGCAGCAGCGCCTGGCTGGCCATCTGCTGTGTGGATGGCCAGCCCCTCTGGGCGCGGGCCGCGGACGTGACCGTGCTGCACACCAGCATCGCGGCCCTGCCCACCCTGCAATCCCCGCCCACACCCACGCCCACGCCGACCATCACGCCCACGCCCACGCCCACCCGCACACCCACGCCCACGCCCACACCCACGCCGACCGCCACCCCCACACCGACCCCCACACCCACGCCCACCGTCACCCCCACGCCCACGCCCACGATCACGCCTTCGCGCACCCCCACGATCACCCCCACCCCCACGATCACCCCGTCGCCGGTCAACGTCTGCATGCCGCGCCTGCGCACACGCGCAGCCGTGGGCGCGCAGCCCAAAGGCATGGCCGCGGGGCCAGAAGGCGCGTTCGTGGGCCTGCACAGCAACGCCAATCTGGTGATCCTCTCCCCGCAAGGCCAGACCAGCGCCATCAGCACCGGGGGACAGGGCGCCAATGACGTAGCCTACGCCCAGGGCCGCGCCTATCTGGTGCACCGCGATGGCGGCGGCGTCAGCGTCATCGACGTCACACAAGGCCGGCAGATCGCCAGCATCCCTGTGGGCGCCTTGCCCTGGGGCGCGGCCGCGGCGGATGGCCGTCTGTACGTGGCCAATTTCGCCGATGCCACGGTCAGCATCATCGATCTGGCCAGCAACCAGCCTGTGGCCACGGTGGCCGTGCGGGCCATGCCCGCCCTGGCCGCGGCGGGCGGCGACCGCGGCTACATCACCCATCTGGATGGCTATGTCAGCGTGATCGGCGCGGACGGCGCCCTGATCGACACCTTTGGCCCCCTCTTCGGCGGCGACGCCTTCGGCATTGCCCTCGATCCGTCCGGCAACCGCCTCTTCGTCGGCAGCCGCAACGCCCGCGCCATCAACGTACTCGACAGCCGCAGCGGCAGCGTGCTGGCCCGTTACCGCATCAACGGCGAGCCGCACGCCATCGCCTACAACCCCGCCACCAACCATATCCTGGCCGTCGATCCGGGCGCCAACTGGCTGATGGCGCTGGATCTGAGCAGCGGCGAGGTGGTCGGCGGGCTTTCCCTGGCCGATCAGGACAGGAACCATGGCGGCCAGGGCATCGCCGTGTGGGAGAACACCGTCTACGTAGCTGCCTTCGCGGCCGGCGTGGTCGAGATCTTCCACGGCGGCGATTGTCTGGCGCCTACAGCGACCGCCACGGCTACCTTCACGCCCACGGCTACCGCCACACGCACCCCCACCCCCTCAGCGACTGCGCCCCCCAGCCCGACGCCCCCATCCACACCGACCGCCACACCCACGGCCACGCCGCTGCCCCCATCCACACCGACCGCCACACCCACGGCCACGCCGCTGCCCACTGCCACGCCGACTGCCACGCCGCTGCCCACCGCCACACCCACGGCCACGCCCACGCCATTGCTCCTGGCCGTGGTGCTGGCCGCGGACGCCAACCTGCGGGCCGGGCCGGGGCTGATCTATGACATCGTCGCGCCCGTGGCGCAAGGGGCCGAGTTGCAGGTGACAGGCCGCAACCGCAACGCATCCTGGCTGACAGTCTGCTGCGTGGAAGGGCAGTCGGGGTGGCTGCGCGCAAATCTGGTGCGGCTCAACCGTTCCCTGGCCGAAGCGCCTGTGATCAGCGTCCCGCCCACGCCGACGGCGACGGCCGCGGCCACACCCACGGCCACACGGACGCCGACGCCCACGCCCACACCGACGCCGACGGCCATGCCCACACCGACGCCGACGCCCACGCCGACACCGACGGCCATGCCCACACCGACGCCGACGGCCACACGGACGGCGACACCGACGCCGACGGCCACGCCCACACCCACGCCCACGCGCCCGCCGAAAGCGACAGACACGCCCACACCCACGCCGACAACTACGTCGGCCACGGCCACGCCCGCCACCCTCCTGGCCAAGATCGAGATCGTATGGCCGCACGGCGGCGCGTCCGTTTCCTCCGCCCAGCTCGCCAACATCACCGCCCATCTCTACGAGGACGAACAGCTCAACCCCGTGGCCTGCGCGTTTGCCGCGCCGGTGCGGCTGTGGGCGGCGCTGAACAACGAACCGGCCCGCAGCATCGCCCTGGGCAAGCCGCGCAGCGTCAGCCAAAGCGGACGCACCTTCACCCTCTGGGATTTCAACGACATCGACGTCAGCGCCGCCCGCAATCCCGCCAATCGCATCAACTTCTTCGTCACCGTGGATGGCGTCGAGACCCGGCGCAACATCTGGACGCACGGCGCCGAGGCCCGCACCCTCGCCCCGCAACAGAGCGCCCCCAGCAGCGTGCTCACCGCCCCGGCCCCGGCCTACGACGCCCGCATCGACATCCTGTGGCCGCACGGCAGCGCCCCCGTCACCGAAGCGCAATTGGCCAACCTCTCCGCCACCCTCTACCGCCAGGGCGCGCTGCAAGCGGTGGGGCCGGCCTTGCAGCCCCGACCCACGGCCCGGCTGCACTGGGCCTTGAACAATGGCGTCAATCCCCCGCCTGACCGCGCGCCCTTTGGCGTCCCCCGCCAGGTCAGCGCCGGCGGCCTGAACTGGCTGGTCTACGATTTCAACGACATCGACATCAGCGCCACCACCAACCCGGCCAACCGCCTCTATTTCTGGGTCGAGGTCGCAGGCGTCCCCACCTCGCCCACCATCTGGACGCACGGCGCCAGCGGCCTCACCATCGCCCCGGTGCAGGATATGCCTGCGCGGAGTTGTCGCTAAAGTGCAACGCACGTTCGAACCCGCCGACCTTCTCCTCCTCCACATCGCCGAACTGGTCACCCCCCCGGCCAGCGACCGGGCGCTGCACGGCCCGGCCATGGCCGCCCTCCACCGCATCCCCGATGCCGCCCTGGCCGTGCGCGGAGGCCGCATCCTCGCCGCCGGCCCGCGGGCCGAGATCGAACCGGCCTTCGCGCCGGCGCAGGTGGTGGATGCAGGTGGGCGCAGCGTCATCCCCGGCCTGGTCGACCCGCACACCCACGCGGTGTGGGCCGGCAACCGCGCCGCCGAATTCGAGCAGCGCATCGCCGGGGCCACCTACATGGAGATCATGGCCGCGGGGGGCGGCATCCTCAGCACCGTGCGCGCCACCCGCGCCGCGGATCTCGATCAGCTCATCGCTGAAACGCGGCCCCGGCTGGATCGCATGCTGGCGCACGGCGTCACCACCGCCGAGATCAAGACCGGCTACGGCCTCAGTCTGGAAGAGGAGCGCAAGCAACTCGACGCCATCAACCTGCTAGACGAAGCGCATCCCATGGATCTGATCCCGACCTTTTTGGGCGCGCACGCAACGCCGCCCGAATATCAGGGCCAAAGCGATGCCTACGTCTCGCTGATCTGCTCAGAAATGCTGCCCGACCTGGCCTACATGCGCTACACCGTCAGCGATGCCGCCGGCCGCAGCCACGAAAAACGGGCCGCGCACTTCTGCGATGTCTTTTGCGAGCGCGGCGTCTTCGATCTGGCGCAGACGCGGCGCATCCTCAGCGCGGCCAAGGCCCACGGCCTCGACCTCAAATTGCACGTGGATGAATTCGAGCCGATGGGCGGCGTGGGCCTGGCTGTGGAACTGGCCGCCACCTCGGTCGATCATCTGGTGCGCACCGGCGAAGAGGATCTGCGGCTGCTGGCCGCCTCTGAGACGGTGGGCGTGGCGCTGCCGGCCACGCCCTTCGGCCTGGGCAGCGGCCATTTCGCGCCCGCGCGCAAGCTGATCGACCTCGGCGGGGCCGTGGCCCTGGCCAGCGACCTCAACCCCGGCACGGCCTGGTGCGAGTCCATGCCCCTGATCCTGGCCATCGCCGCCCGCTACATGCGCCTCACCCCCGCCGAATGCCTGACCGCGGCCACGCTCAACGCCGCCCACGCCCTGCGCCTGGGCCGTTACATCGGCGCCCTCGCCCCCGGCTACCAGGCCGATTTCCTCATCCTCGACAGCGACGACTATCGCCACCTCACCTACCGCTTCGGCCCCAACCCTGTGGCCGAGGTGTACAAACGGGGCGTACGGGCCGCGCCGCCTGCTCACACCCCCTGATACCGGATCTCGCCCTCCTCCGTTTCCTGCCGCGCGCTCACCCGGCCCTGCGCCATCAGCATGTCCAGATGGCCGATCGCCTCGCTCAGGCCCAGAAAAATATCCACCCCGGCCAGATTGGGGAAGATCGCCTGCACCACCTGCCAGGCGGTCAGGGCAGTCCCATCCACCGCCGCCGCGATGCGCTGCAAGCGCCGCTCCCGCTGCTCCCGCCGCGCGGCCAGCAGCGCCCGGTGATCGGTGATCACCTCGCCATGGCCGGGGAGCACCTGATCCAGATCCAGGGCCGCCACGCGTTCCAACGCCTGCCAATACTCGATCAGCGGCAGCCGGCGGGCGGTCTGTCCGGGCTGCGGCGGCTCCACCAGGGCGTTGGAGCTGATGTGGGCGATGAGATGATCAGAGCTGATCAGCAGCCGCTGCTGCGGGCGATACAAACAGATCAGATCGCTGCTGTGGCCGGGGCAGAAGAGCACCTGCCACTCTTTGCCCCCGGCGCGCAGGGTATCCCCCTCATCCAGGCAGCGCTGCACGGCCACGTCTTCAGTCAGGCGGGGGATGATGGCGTAAAAGGCCTGGGCCATGGGCCACTGTTCTGGCGGCGCGCCCCCCTGGGCCAACAATTGGTCCGACCAGGCCATGGCCCTGGCAGCGTGGCCGTGGAAGTCCGCGATCCTGGCCACGGCCAGGGGATGCGCCAGCACATCAGCCCCGCCGGCAGCAGCCAGCCAGCGCGCCTGCCCCACGTGATCCAGATGGCTGTGCGAGATCACGATCTGCTGCAAATCCTGCGGCGCGACGCCCAACTCGGCCAGAGCCGCACGCAACGCGGCCTCGCTGGCGCGATCATAGACGCCGGTATCCACCAGGGTCAGCGGATCGCCCCACAGCAAATAGGCGTGGACAGGGCCCACCGGGAAGGGCGTGGGCAGCGTGATCTGAAAAATATCGGGAGCAAGCTGGCGGACAGGCATGTCGATCAACCGGCGCTCTTGACCAGCACCTTCCACCGCCCCCGCTGCACTTTTTCATCTGCCTGATTCAGCACCTCCACCTTGAACCAGACAAAGCCGCCGCCCAGTCGCCGCATCTCCTTTTTCTCCTCCACCGCGGCGCGCACACGGATGGTGTCGCCGATCTTGACCACGCCCCGGAACTCCCATTCCAGGGCCATGAAGGCCATGACCGTATCCTCCATGAAGCCCAGGCGGGTGGCCAGCCCCGTGGCCGCAGAGAGCACCAGCAGGCCGTGGGCGATGCGTTCCCCCGTCATCTGCTGCTTGCTGTACTCGGCGTCGGTGTGGATCTGGTTCCAGTCGCCGGAGATCATGGCGAATTGCACGATGTCGGCCTCGGTGATGGTGCGGCCGGCGCTGTCGACGCTGTCACCGATCTCGAATTCCTCGAAGTACAGGCCGCGGGAGCGGGAAAGTGGGGTCATGATGTACGTTCCTGAGCGATAGAGAAGGGAAAACACCGAGATTGTAACGGCCCCCGCGGAGGCTTGTCAACGCCAGCAAGCCCCGCTATCATACCCCCGCCCCCTGAACACTGAACACTGAACACTGAACACTGAACACTGAACACTGAACACTGAACACTGAACACTGAACCCTCCCCCCTCCACCTCTCGCCCGATCTGGCCGCGGCCATCATCGATCATGCCCGCGCGGGCTGGCCGCAGGAGGTGTGCGGACTGGTGCGCGGGCGCCAGGGCCGCGCCATCGCCCTGCACCCGGCCCGCAATATTGCCGCCGACCCCCGGCGCGATTACGAAGTGGCCCCCGCCGACCTGCTCGTGCAGTTCGATTGGGAAGATGCCGGGGATGCGTTGATCGCCATCTACCACAGCCACCCGGCCAGCCCCGCCTATCCCTCCGCCTCGGATGCCTGGAACGCGCACTATCCTGACGCGGTGTATCTGATCTGTTCGTTGGCGGACTATGACCGCCCGACGATCGCGGGCTTTTTCCTGCGCCCCCTGGCCGGAGAGGTCGATTTTGCCGCGGTCTGCGCGGATTTGCCCTGCGACGAGACCCGGCCCGGCCGCTGGGGCGCGTATCTGCCCGCGGGCGCGGCCACCCCGCCCAGCCTGGCCCAGATCGACCGCCCTGCCGGCCTCGCCCTCTACATCGTGCGCCAGCAGGGCCGCACCCGCGTGGTGACGGTGCAGCCGCTGGCGCTGGAAGAGGCCGAACAGACGTTTCCCGCCCAGAACGTAGGTTCGCTTCCTTGACATTCTCACCCCCACCCCTTACACTGGCCCCTGTATGAATTCACACGCGACGTTCTCCCTGCACTGCACCTGCTCCTGTATGGAGCGGGCGTAATCGGTCGAAGCAGCCGATTGCCCCGCCACACCAACAGCAGCGGTGAGTCGCGCATCGAAAGCATACCCTGACAAGATTATACGATCGCTGTAAGAAGACCTGTCTGCACTGCGTCTTTCTGGCAGCGTAAGCAAAGATCAAACTCACCGCTTCCGGTGAGTTTTTTTTGTTTCCGCCCTCCCACCCTTTCCCTGCACACACCCCCCGAACCCCACCATGAGCACCATCTACATTCCCACCCCCCTGCGCCGCCTGACCATCGGCCAGTCCAAAGTCACCCTCGAAGGCGAGAGTGTCGGCGCCATCCTAACCGCGCTCGATGCGGCCTATCCCGGCATCGGCGAGCGCCTCTTCGACGAGCAGGGCCAGGTCAAGCCATTCATCAATGTCTTTGTCAACGAAGACGACATGCGCACCCTGCAAGGTCTCGACACTCCTGTGCACCCCTCTGACCGCATCTCCATCGTCCCCGCCATGGCGGGAGGGGGGCAGTAGTCAGTGGTCAGTGGTCAGTATTCAGTATTCAGTATTCAGTGGTCAGTGGTCAGTATTCAGTGGTCAGTGGTCAGTATTCAGTATTCAGTGGTCAGTATTCAGTAGTCAGTAGCCAGCGATTATCTCACAAAAACAACGATACGCCCCACGCCCCACGCCCCACGCCCCACGCCCCACGCCCCACGCCCCACGCCCCACGCCCCACGGAGCCACCCTCCCATGACCCGACTCACCCGCGATCAACTTCTCAACCACATCCGCGCCTCGGTGCCGGAGGTGACGCCCGCGCAGGTGGCCGAATGGCGGCAACAGGGCCGCGAGCCGGTCGTGATCGACATCCGCGAGCGCGATGAGTGGATTCAGGGCCATGTGCCCGACGCCTGGCATCTCAGCCGCAGCTTTCTGGAACTGCAGATCGAACAGGTCGAGCCTGACCGAGACGCGGAGATCGTGCTCTATTGCGCCGGCGGTGTGCGCAGCCTGCTGGCAGCCCGCAACCTGCAAGAAATGGGCTATGAACAGGTCTATTCGATGATCGGCGGTTTTGGCGGCTGGAAGAGCGCCGGCCTGGAGGTGAACGTGCCCCGCTTCCTCAGCCCGATGCAGCGCGAACGGTATGACCGCCACATCATCCTGCCCGGCGTGGGCGAGGCGGGCCAGATCGCGCTGTTGGACAGCAAAGTGCTGTTGATCGGGGCCGGGGGGCTGGGTTCGCCTGCCGCCCTCTATCTGGCCGCGGCGGGCGTGGGTACGATCGGCATCATCGACTTCGACAAGGTGGACCGCACCAATTTGCAACGCCAGATCCTGCATGGCGAAGCAACCATCGGCCAGGCAAAAGTCGAATCAGCCCGCCAGCGGATCAACGACCTGAACCCCGAGATCAAAGTGATCGGCCACGACTGCCCCCTGACCAGCGCCAACGCCCTGGACATCCTGCGCGGCTACGATGTCGTTCTCAACGGCTCCGACAATTTCCCCACCCGCTATCTGGTCAACGATGCCTGCCATCTGCTGCGCATTCCTCTGGTCGACGCCTCCATCTTCATGTTCGAGGGTCAGGTGACGGTGTACCAGCGCCGCGACCGGGCGCGCGGCGTCGAGGGCGGCCCCTGCTACCGCTGCCTCTATCCCGACCCACCGCCGCCCGGCGAAGTGCCCAGTTGCGCCGAGGCCGGCGTCTTCGGCGTGCTGCCCGGCATCATCGGCTCCATCCAGGCCGTCGAGGCGATCAAACTGATCCTCGGCCTGGGCGCTCCCCTGGTCGGGCGCATGCTGCTCTACGATGCGCAGGATCAGAGCTTCCGCACCCTCAGCATCCGGCGCAACCCCGCCTGCCCCCTCTGCGGCGACCACCCCACCCTCACCGAACTGATCGACTACGAACAATTCTGCGGCATGCCTGCTCATGAGTAGATATTAGATATTAGGTATTGCGTATTCGGATATTTTTGATATGAGTAAATATCACTATCCAATACTGATTACTGAACACTGATTACTGAATACTGATTACTGAATACTGAACACTGGAGACTGACATGACGACCACCACTGCCCGCGTGATCACCCCCGACCCCACCCTGTGGCGACAGCCGGCGCGGCCGGCCATCCTGCAACAGATCGGCAACACACCCCTGCTGCGGCTGGAGCGTGTGACCGCGGGCCTCCCTTCCGGCGTGCAGGTGCATGCCAAAGCGGAGTGGTTCAACCCCGGCGGCTCCGTCAAGGATCGGCCGGCCCTGCGCATGATCGAGCAGGCCGAAGCGCGCGGGGAACTGCACCCCGGCAAGGCCATCCTCGACGCCACCAGCGGCAACACCGGCATCGGCTATGCCCTGGTGGGCGCGGCCAAAGGCTACCGCGTGATCCTGGTGATGCCGGAGAATGTGAGCGAAGAGCGCAAGCAGATCGCCCGCGCGTACGGGGCCGAACTGGTCTTCAGCGAGGGCCTGGAGGGCGCAGACGGCGCCATCCGCCTGGCGCGGGAGATGATCGCCGCCCATCCCGGCCGCTACTACTATCCCAACCAGTACGACAACGACGACAACTGGCTGGCCCACTACCACGGCACCGCCAATGAGATCTGGCGGCAGACGCGGGGGCGCGTCACCCACTTCGTCGCCGCCATCGGCACCAGCGGCACCTTCATGGGCGTCAGCCGCCGCCTGCGCGAACTGAATCCCGCCATCCAGATGATCACGGTGGAGCCGGAGGATGAATTGCAGGCGATCGAGGGCATGAAACACATGGCCACCGCCATCGTGCCCAAGATCTACGACTTCGGGCAGAAGAATGGCGAGGTGTTGGTGACGGCAGAGCAGGCCTGGGTCATGGCCCGGCGGCTGGTCAGGGAGGAGGGGCTGTTCGTCGGCTTCAGCGCCGCCGCGGCCATCCACGCCAGTCTGGAAGTCGCCCGCGGCCTCGATCATGGCCTCGTTGTCACCATCCTCCCCGACAACGGCGCAAAATATGTGAGTTTGGGGTTGTTTGGGTAGGTTGGTTGGTTTGTTTGTTTGTTTGTTGGTAGGTTGGTTGGTTGGTTGGTTGGTTGGTTTGTTTGTTTGTTGGTAGATTGGTAGATTGGTAGATTGGTAGATTGGTAGGTTGGTAGATTGGTAGATTGGTTGGTTGGTAGATTGGTAGATTGGTAGATTGGTAGGCTAGTTGGTAGATTGGTAGATTGGTAGATTGGTCGTGAATTAGGAGAAATCATCACGTATCACGCACCACGCACCACGCACCACGTTTTACGTTTTACGTTTCACGTTTTACGTTTTACGCCCCACGCCCCCAAAACCATGTCACGTGCACAGCAAAAACCTTTTGTCGATCAGACTGCCTTGCGGTTCAATCAGGCCGCTATCATCCTGTGCAACAGCCTCGCCTTTCTGCTCGATCAGCCCTGGATGGTGGCGGGCGTAGCCCTGATCCTGCTGGTGGGCACGATCTGGCCCGGCGCCGGCCTGTTCAAACTGGTCTACACCCGCCTGCTCAAGCCCGCGGGGCTGCTGCAACCTGACCCCCAGCCGGGCGAACAGGCCCCGCACCTCCTCGCCCAGGGCCTTGGCGCCCTCTTCCTGACGCTGGCCGCGCTGGCCTTCCTGCTCGACGTCGCCTGGCTGGGCTGGCTGCTGGCAGGGATCGTCATCCTCCTGGCCGCCACCAACCTCTTCTTCGGCTTTTGCCTCGGCTGCTTCCTCTTCTACCAACTCGCCCGCCGCGGCATCCGCGTACGATTATCCCGGTGGGCCTAAGCCCGGCCCTGCGCGCAGGCTCTCCTCTCCTGGCCGGGGCCTGAATCCACGCAGGCGGGGCGGAGAGTGGGGTGGGGAAAGAATTGACACGCGCACAGCCTGGCGCGACACTGGACAGCAACGTACGAAGAGAAAAAATCTCTGCACCCTTTGCGAATCAAAATCTTTCCTTTTTGCCAAAAGGAGCAGCCTTGATGACCCCAGTCATTCATGCCGAGAGGTTGAGCAAACACTTCGGCGCCTTCCATGCCGTCGACGGCATCGATCTCGCTGTGCCCGCCGGCGAGATCTATGGCCTGCTCGGCCCCAACGGCTCCGGCAAAACCACGCTGATCCGCCTGCTGATCGGCCTCCTGCGCCCGACCGCGGGCCACGTCACCCTGCTGGGCCAGAAAATGCCCGCCAAAACCGTGCTCAGCCAGGTGGGCTACATGACCCAGGCCATGGCTTTGTACGACGACCTCTCCGCGGCAGAAAATGTAGCCTTTTTCGCCGCCATGTGCGACCCTGCGCGGGGGACCGACCGGGCGCGCATCGCCGAAGTGCTGGAGCTGGTGGAACTGACCGACCGGGCCGGCAGCCTCACCCGCACCCTGTCGGGCGGCATGAAACAACGCCTCTCCCTGGCCTGCGCCCTCGTGCACCGCCCGCGGCTGCTGCTGCTGGACGAGCCCACCGTGGGCGTCGATCCACAATTGCGGGTGACCTTTTGGGCCTATTTTCGCCAATTGGCCACCGCGGGCGTGACCATCATCATCTCCAGCCATGTCATGGACGAGGCCGAACGCTGCGACCGCCTCGGATTCATGCGCCATGGCCGCCTGCTGGCCGAAGGCTCCGCCGCCGAACTGCGCGCCCTGGCCCATGTCCCCACCCTAGAAGAAGCCTTCCTGCACTTTGCCGGCAGCCAGACCTGACCCCCACACAGACCAGCCATGAACAGCAAACGTATCATCACCCTTGCCCGCCGCGTGGTGCGCCAGATTGCACACGACCGACGCACGGTGGCCCTGGTCATCCTGGCGCCGATGCTGATGCTCACCCTGGGCGCCATCCTCTTTCGCCTCGAACCGGCCCGCATCCCTCTGGGCGTCGTCAATGAAGATGAGGGCGTCAGCCTGCCCGGCGCCGGCGCACTGGCCGCGGGCCAGCGCATCGTCGATGCCTTGACCGCCAGCGACGCTTTCACCGTCACCCTCCTCCAGGGCAGCGAAATCGAGACCCGGCTGCGCGCGGGCACGGTCGAAGGCGTGGTGGTGCTGCCGCGCGATTTCTCCGCCGCATTGCTGCGCGCCCCCGACCGCCGGGCCGAGATCGACCTGCGCCTGGAAGGCTCCAACCCCACCCGCAGCCGGCAGATCACCGCCCGCGTGACGGAAGCGGCCATGCAGACCCTGGCCAGCCTGGCCGCAGGCAGCGCGCCCGGCCAGGCAACGAGCCTGCCGATCACCGTGGCCACCACCTATCTCTACACCAACGAGTCCATGGACGCATTCGATTTCATTGCGCCGATGTACATCGCGTTTTTGTCCTTTTTCTTTGTCTTTTTGTTGACTTGCGTGGCCTTTCTGCGCGAACGCTCGCAGGGGACGATGGAGCGTTTACTGGCCACACCGGCCACACAGCTAGAGATCATCCTCGGCTATTTGGGCGGCCTCAGCCTGTTTGCCCTGATCCAGGTGGCCGCGATCATGGGTTTCACCATCTGGGTGCTGAAGATTCACTATCTGGGCAACCTGACCCTGCTGCTGCTGATGATCACCCTGCTGGCGTTGGTCGGCGTGGGCATGGGCATCCTGGCCTCCACCTTTGCCCGCAACGAATTTCAGGTGATTCAATTCATCCCGATCGTGATCATCCCGCAGGGCTTGCTGGCCGGCTTGATCTGGCCCGTGGCCGATTTGCCCCCCCTGCTGCGGCCCCTCCCCTACATCATGCCCCTGACCTACGCCAACAACGCCCTGGGCGACATCATGCTCAGGGGCCTGGGCATGGCCGCCATCTGGCCCGATCTGCTGATCTTGGTGCTCTTTGCCCTGGTGTTCACCCTGCTGGCCGCGCGGGCCGTGCGCCGCGAGGTGGCCTGATCCCGTAGCGCAGACCGCTGCGCGGGTGTGCGGGGCGGGATGAGAGTTGCGCATCCGGGGCGGGACATCTACCATACCGGGGCCATGCGTCGCCTCATCCTCCTCACCCTGCTGTTGCTGGCCCTGGCCGGGGGCGTTGTTGCCAATCTGGCGCAGGCGCGGCGTCATGCGCCGCCGCCCCTGCCGCCGGCGCCGGCCAGCGGACACGGCCAGCGCCTGGCCACCCTTGATCTGGCCGGACTGACCCCGGCGCAGGCAGTCGAGATCATCGGCTGGATGCAGGCAGATGGGGTGCAATGGCTGCGGCTGCGCCTGCCCTGGAACGAGATCGAGCCGCAGCCGGGGCACCGGCGCTGGGACACGCTGCAAGCGGCAGTGGATGCGGCTGTCGATCACGACATGCGCCTCGTGTTCTTGCTCGACGCCGCGCCCGCCTGGGCGGTGAAGCCGGAGGACGCGGCCAATCCCCTGGCGCCCCCCCACGACGTGCGCGATTTCGGGCGCTTTGCCGAGGCCGTGGCCGCCGGCTACCACCACGCGGTCTCGGCCTACCAGATCTGGGACGAGCCGAACATCGCGCCGCATTGGGGCGCGGGCTGGGCCGATCCTCGCGGCTATTTCACCCTGCTGCGCGAGGCCGCCCACAGCATCCGCCGCGCCGATCCAGAGGCGCGCATCATGCTGGCCGCGCTGGCCCCCACCCGCGGGGATGGCGCCGCCAACCTCTCCGACCTGGCCTTTCTCGAACAACTCTACCGCCTGGGCGCGGCCGAATTCTTCGACCTCGCCGCGGGCCAGGCCTATGGCTTCGATCTGCCGCCGGCGGACGCGCCCGCGGGCGACCGTCTCAACTTCCGCCGGCCCGAACTGCTGCGCCAGATCATGGCCGCGCACGGCGACGGCGACACCGCCCTGTGGATCACGGCCTGGGGCTGGTGGACGCCGCCCGCGCACGATCCTGCCGCGGATTCGCCTTGGGGCGTGGTTTCCGCCGCGCAACTCGGTGGTTATGTCGAGCAAGCGCGTGAGCTTGCGGCATTGCATTGGCCCTGGGCCGGGCCGCTGGGCTGGGCCGAATACGTGATCACCCCGGCCAGGGATGCGCGACGGGCCGGATTCGCCCTGCGCCAGCCTGATGGCGCGCTCACCCCGGCCGGCGGGCATCTCGCCGGCCGGCACCCCGACCCCGACCTGCTGGGCACGGGCGCGCACCCGGCGGCCGGGCGCATCAGCCAGGGCGACTGGCGTTTCAGCCCCGCCGCCGCCGACCCGGATCAGCCGGGCAGCGCGCTGGTCATCCCCTTCGCGGGCCGGGCCGTGGCCGTGGAGGTGCAGCGCGGCTTCTATTGGGCCACGCTCACGGCCTGGATCGATGATCAGCCGGCGCCGCTGCTGCCGCGCGATGCGCAGGGCCGGGCCTATCTCAGCCTGCACGACCCGGACAACCGCGTGGCCCTCATCCCCCTGGCCCGCGACCTGGCGCCGGGCCGGCATGAGCTGCGGCTGCAAGCCTCGGCCGGCTGGGGGCAGTGGCCGTTGCGCCGCGTGGTGGTGGATGATCGACCCTGGCCCGCGGGGTGGCCTTTCTGGCCGCTGAATTTGCTGCTGGCGCTGGCCGTGGGCGGGGCAGGCTGGGCCTGGTTGCGGCAGGCGCGCTCGGTGGAGGGGCGGGCGCTGGCCACGCGGCTGGCCGCGGGCTGGGATGGGGCGGTGGAGCGCAGCGCCGGCCTCGCGCCCGGCTGGCAGGTTCCGCTGGCGCTGGCCCTGCTGCTGGCCTTTTATCTCGCGCCCGGCCTGCCGCTGAGCCTGGCGGCGCTGCTGCCGCTGGCCTTGCTGCTGGCGCTGCGCCCCCATCTGGCCCCGGCACTGGCGCTTGTCGCCCTGCCTTTCTATCTGCGCCCCAAGCTTCTTGGCCCCGTTGGCCTGCCCCTGCACGAGCTGCTGATCTGGCTGGGGGGTGGGTGGTGGCTGCTGCGCCGGCTGCTGGCCGTGGCCGCGGGGCGGCGGCCACGGGTCGCGGTCACCGCGCTGGACGCGGCCCTGGCGCTCTTCCTCTTCGTCGGGCTTTTCGCGGCGTTGGCCGCGGCGCGCCGCGGCTTCGCTTTTTATGATTTCCGCACCGTTTTCCTCACGCCCGCGCTTTTCTACCTGCCCCTCACCCGGCCGGGCCGCGCTGCCGGCGATCTGCCGGGGCTGCCCCTGCTGGCCGGCGCTTTGCTGTTGGGCGCGGCGCTGGCCGCGGGGGTGGGGCTGGGGCAGCTTCTCAGCGGGGGCGCGGCCTACGCCGAGGGCGTGCCACGGGTGCGCGGGCTGTACGGCTCTGCCAATAACCTCGCCCTCTACCTGGGCCGGGTGGCGCCTCTGGTCGTCGCCCTCTTCTTTTTGGATCGCTCGCGTTGGCGCTGGGCCGCGCTGGCCGCGGGCCTGCCGATCGCGGCGGCGGGCCTGTTCACTTTCTCCAAAGGCCTGCTCCTGGTCAGCCTGCCGGTGGGCTGGCTGGCGCTGGCCCTGTTGCAGCCGCGGTTGCGCCGGCCTGCAGCGCTGCTGATCCTGCTGGCCGGGCTGGCGCTGTTGCCTTTTTGGGGCGCCGAGCGCTTTGCCGGCCTGTTCGACACGTCCGGAGGCACCACGTTTCTGCGTCTACAAGTATGGCAGAGCGCCTGGCGCATGTGGCTGGATCATCCCTGGCTGGGCGTTGGCCCCGATAACTTCCTCTACGCTTTTCGCAGTTTCTATGTGCTGCCCACAGCCTGGGAGGAGTTGCAACTCAGCCACCCGCACAATCTTTTCCTCGATCTGCTCACCCGCGTAGGGCTGTTCGGCTTTTTGGCGGGGATGTGGCTGTTGCTGCTCACCCTGCGCCGCGGATGGGCGCAGATCAAGGAGCAGCGAGCCGCCCTTGATCTGCCATCCGTCCTCTTTTTGGGCTTGTTTGCCGGGCTGGTCGCGGGCCTGGCCCACGGTTTGATCGACAACTCCCTCTTCCTGCCCGATCTTGCCATCCTCACCCTGCTGGTCGCCGCGGCTGTGCGCCGCGGTCAGGCGGCGACTCGGGGGGATGAGAGACGGTAGACGGTAAACGTTGGACGTTGGACGATGGACGTTCAACGTTGAACGTTGAACGTTGGACGAAGGACGAAGGACGAAGGACGATGGGCGGGGCGTTCTGCGCCTCTTCTCTCGCCCCCCCGCCCCATTTCCCCCATCTCCCCGCATCTGCTATCCTTCCCCCACTCCCCCCCCTCTCTCTCCCCTCTCTCTCTCCCCTCTCTCTCTCCCCTCTCTCTGTATGCGCATTCTGATCACCGGCGGCGCCGGCTTTCTTGGCTCTCATCTCACCGACCGTTTCCTGGCTGCCGGGCATGAGGTGGTGGTGCTCGACAACCTGATCACCGGCAACCTGGACAACGTGCGCCATCACTTTGGCAACCCCCATTTCCAGTTCATCAAGCATGATGTGACCCTGCACATCCACGTGCCCTTCGCGGTGGATGCCGTGCTGCATTTTGCCTCGCCGGCCAGTCCCAAGGACTTCCCCGCCATCCCCATCCCCATCCTCAAGGTGAATTCGCTGGGCACGCACAACGCGTTGGGGCTGGCCCTGGTCAAGAACGCCCGTTTCCTGCTCGCCTCCACCTCCGAGGTGTACGGCGATCCCCTGGTGCACCCGCAGCCGGAGAGTTATTGGGGCAATGTCAATCCCATCGGCGTGCGCGGGGTCTACGACGAGGCCAAACGCTTCGCCGAAGCGATCACCATGGCCTATCGCCGCGCCCACGGCCTCGACACCCGCATCGTGCGCATCTTCAACACCTATGGCCCGCGCATGCGCCTGGACGATGGCCGCGTCATCCCCAATTTCGTGGGCCAGGCCCTGCGCGGGGAACCGCTGACTGTGTACGGCGACGGCTCGCAGACCCGCTCCTTTTGCTATGTGGATGATGAGATCGAGGGGTTCGCCCGCCTGCTCTTCTCGGAGGAGCCAGGCCCGGTCAACATCGGCAATACCAATGAGACCACGATGGTGGAGCTGGCCGAGATCATCAACGAACTGACCGGCAACCGGGCGGGCATCGTTTTCAAGCCGTTGCCCCACGATGACCCCAAAGTGCGCCGCCCGGACATCACCAAAGCGCGGGAGCGGCTGGGCTGGGAGCCGACCATCGACCTGCGCCAGGGGCTGGAGCGCACCATCGCCTGGTTCCGCCACCAATACGAACGCATTCCCCCGCAGTGATGCATGCACGAGCAGTTGCAAGCGGCGCGTCTCTCGTTGCCCAAGCAGGCCCTTCGCGGCGGTTACAGCCGGGGGCTGATGTTCTGGTTTCGCTGGGGCAAGATCATCCTCTCACGGCTGGCCAACC
>JAANMX010001173.1_pt1 | contig 30572 bp, 26 predicted proteins | sample 7279681 | NCBI WGS metagenome assembly JAANMX01 (sample SAMN14094542, study PRJNA606508) | bioreactor metagenome | isolation source: A lab-scale SPAN reactor treating ammonium-rich wastewater day 351 | place: Ireland: Galway | collected 2018-01-01 | reverse complement strand
CACCCGGATCCTGATGTCCGGGAAGTGCCCTCGCAACAACTGGACGGCTGCCAGGGTCTCCAGGGTGGGGACGTCGCCGGCGCAGGCCATCACCACGTCCGGCTCGACGCCCTGGTCGTTGCTGGCCCAGTCCCAGATCCCGATGCCGTTGGCGCAGTGCTTGACCGCCTCGTCCATGGTGAGGAACTGGAGCGCGGGCTGCTTGCCGGCCACGATCACATTGACGTAGTGACGGCTGCGCAGGCAGTGGTCGGCCACCGACAACAGGGTGTTGGCGTCGGGCGGCAGGTAGACCCGGATCACCTCGGCCTTCTTGTTGACCACGTGGTCGATGAAGCCGGGATCCTGATGGCTGAAGCCGTTGTGGTCCTGACGCCAGACGTGCGAGGTCAAGAGGTAGTTCAGCGAGGCGATGTTGCGGCGCCAGGGGATATGGCGGGTGGTCTTGAGCCACTTGGCGTGCTGGTTGAACATCGAGTCCACGATATGGATGAAGGCCTCATAGCAGGAGAAGAAGCCGTGCCGGCCGGTCAGCAGGTAGCCTTCCAGCCAGCCCTGGCAGGTGTGCTCGCTCAGGATCTCCATCACCCGCCCATCGGGAGCCAGGTGCCCGCCGTCCTGGTCCTCGGGCAGCGTCTCGGCCACCCAGGTGCGAGCGGTGCACTCGAAGAGCGAGCCCAGGCGGTTACTGGCCGTCTCGTCCGGGCCCACCACGCGAAAGTTGTGGGTATTGAGCTTCATGATGTCGCGCAGGAACTTGCCCAGCACCCGGGTTGCCTCGCAGGTGGTGGTGCCCGGCGAGGGCACCTCGACGGCATAGTCACGAAAGTCGGGCATGCGCAGGTCGCGCAGCAGCATCCCCCCGTTGGCGTGGGGATTGGCGCCCATGCGTCGCTCACCGCTCGGGGCCAGCTCGGCCAGCTCGCTCAGAAGCCGCCCGCTCGAATCGAAGAGCTCCTCGGGCTTATAGCTGCGCAGCCACTTCTCGAGCAGCTCGATGTGCCCCGGGCTCATCTCGCTGAAGGGCACCTGGTGCGAGCGCCAGGAGCCTTCGGCCTTGGAGCCATCCACCTCGGCCGGACCGGTCCAGCCCTTGGGCGTCTTGAGGATCAGCATCGGCCAGCGGGGCCTGGTGGGGTCGCTCTTCTCGCGCGCGTGGCGCTGCAGGGCGGCGATCTCGTCGAAGATGACATCCAGAGTGGCGGCCATGCGCTGGTGCATGGCGGCGGGATCGCTGCCTTCGAGCAGGTACGGATGATAGCCGTAGCCTTCGAAAAGCTTGATCAGCTCTTCCTCGGGAATGCGGGCGAGCACGGTGGGATTGGCGATCTTGTAGCCGTTCAGGTGCAGGATCGGCAGCACGGCGCCGTCGGTGATGGGGTTGAGGAACTTGTTGGAGTGCCAGGAGGTGGCCAGGGGGCCGGACTCGGCCTCGCCGTCGCCCACCACGCAGGCGGCCACCAGGTCGGGGTTGTCGAAGACGGCCCCGAAGGCGTGCGAGAGCGCGTAGCCGAGCTCTCCTCCCTCGTGGATGGAGCCAGGGGTCTCGGGCGCCACGTGACTCGGGATGCCCCCCGGGAAGCTGAACTGCTTGAACAGGCGGCGCATGCCGTTGGTGTCCTGGGAGATGTTGGGGTAGACCTCAGAGTAGGTGCCCTCGAGATAGGTGTTGGCCACCAGGCCCGGTCCTCCGTGGCCGGGCCCGGCCAGGTAGAGGACGCTGAGGTCACGCTGTTTGATGACCCGGTTGAGGTGGACGTAGATGAAGTTCAGCCCGGGCGTGGTGCCCCAGTGGCCCAGCAGGCGGGGCTTGATGTGGTCTTTGGTGAGGGGCTCTTGGAGCAGCGGGTTGGCATAGAGGTAGATCTGACCCACCGAAAGATAGTTTGCGGCGCGCCAGTAAGCGTTCATCCGCTCCAGCTCGCGGGCGGAAAGGGTTGGTCTTGCTTCGGTTGCAGGCATCATGGGCGGCTCCTTCCTCGCGGGGCGCGAGAGGCCTCCCGTGGGTCTCGGCGAATGATGAGGAATGATTCCAGTCGACCGGGTGCAGCTCAACCTGCCCTCCTCGGCGGCCGGCCGCCGCCGCACCCGGCGCGAGGAAGCCGCTCGGGCCGAGCCCGCCGACGTGCTCACCCTGCTCGGCCGAGACCCCCGGGAAGACCGGCCCAAGCTCGCCGACGTGGCCCGCTTCGCCCCCCTGGCTCTCAGCCCGGACCCGCTCTTGCGGCGCATCGCCCGGGAAGGCTCCGAGCGGCTGTCTCAGGATCTCCCCATGACAAGCGTGCGCTTGCGAGCTCGGCCGGACGTGTGCGCGGTCCGAGGGGTCGAGGGGCTGACCGAGGGGATCGCCAGTATCGTCGGCTGGGTCGGCTCCCACCCCAAGAATGAGCTGCCCGTGGCCCAGTTGCTCAAGCATCTCGAGCAGGCGGTGGGCCAGGGACCGGTGCCCGAGAAGACGCTGCGTCAGGTGGCCGGGTTGACCACGGCGGCTCTGAGGGAGAGACAGTTCGCCAAGGAATGCCTGGGCCTGTTGACGCGCTGGCAGGCCGGGGGGCAGATCCGGCTGGAGGGCCCTCCCGAGCAGCTCGCCCGCGGCAGCGCCCGGGTGCAGGGCAACCAGCTGCTGCCCCGGCCGGCCCGAACGCTCTCTCCGCTCAGCCAGGGGCTGCTCTCCTCCAAGACCCCCCTGCCGGAGAGTCTGCCGGCCGACCTGGAGCCGCTGGAGCTTTTGCTCGACCATCCCCGGCTGCTCGACCACGCCCTGGAGACCTCACGCCCGGTGCCGGCCGACTTCCTGACGACCTGCCTGGAGCACGGGGTGTTCGACACCTACGGGGAGGACCGTGAGAAGCTGGTGGAGCTCTACCACAAGAGCCACCCCGACCCGGAAGCGATGCTCCCGCTGCTGGGCCTGCGCCACTACCAGGCCGAGGAAGCGGCCGCCAGGTCGCTGGGCCAGGCGTCGGCGGAGCTGCAGGCCCGGGCGGCCTCTCGCCTGATCGAGGCGGTCGACTCGGAGCAGGCCCGAGAGCACCACCTCCAGCTCTTGAGCTCGGCCCTGGAGTCGGGCTGGAAGCCCTCCCCCACCGAGGCCCGCTGGATGGTGGCCCAGCTCTTCGATGCGCGCTACCTGCGGGGTCGCTCCATCACCTGCGACTCGGGCGGCTTTGCCCACGTCAGCGCCCTGACCACCTTGCTGGCCAGGGCCGAAAAGCTTCATCCCGGCCTCTTTGAGGGCTGCCAGCTGCCGGACTGCTCAGGCAAGCTGGTGGGCCTGCGGGCGGCCATGGTGGACATCATGCGCCACAACTCGGAAGACCAGCCGGCGGGCCGGGTCGACCCGGGCGATAATCCCGAGATGAAGGGCTACTTCGAGCTGGCCCGCCCCAACCGCGAAGAAGCGCAGGGGATGCTGGCCGACCTGAGGGAGAGCCTGGACGAGAAGGGCGTGCTGAAAGGTCTTTCCTGGGGCAAGGGCCAGATGGCCCTGGCGCTGCTGTCGCTGGCCGCCGAGCAGGGCGACCTGAACCCCGAGGAGCGAGCGGCGGTGCAGGACCTGGTGCGGCCGACGCTGGCAGTGGATGTCTGGCCGCGCGACCAGAACTTCAACACGCTGCCCCTGGCGCTCAACCGCTTTCGCGATCGCGAGCTGGAGGGGGCCGAAGAGCGGCTGGGAGACCTGGCGGAAGGGACGCGCCTGCTGCTGGTGGCGGCCCACCGGGGTCAGGACCAGGCCACGCGCAAGGAGGCGACCGAGCTGGCCGGCAAGATCTGGCAGCAGCTCGACGAGCCCACTCGCGAGAGCATCTTTGCCGAGCTTTCGAGCCTGCCCGGGCCGGTGGACAGGCTCGAGAGCGAGTCGATGGGCCGGGTGATGCTGGCCGCGCTGGTGGACCCCGACCGCGCCCGGGCGGGGCTTGGAAAGGCTTTAGAGGAGATGGACGTGGCGGGTTACGCCAGAGGGTTGCCCGGCAAGCTGTTGCTCGAGCTGCGCGATCGTGAGCACTACCTGTCGCTGGAAAGACTGGGCTCGGGGGCGGTCCCGCCCTCCGAGCAGCCGTCTCTGGTCGAGTCGCTGGTCGCCTTCCGGGCCGACAGGCTGGAGGAAGATGGCAAAAAAGCGCTCCAGACGGTGCTGGAGGCCTGGGAGGCGGGGGCTCGGGGCGGGGGGCATCCGGTGGACGAGGTGCCTTACAAGACCTTCTCGCTGCTGGCCGAGGTGCGGGGGGATCGGGCCTGGGAGGCCCTGCCGTTGTACCAGCGCCTGGCGGAGAAGATCGAGCAGCCCGAGCAGGCTTTCCGGGACCTGTGCGCGCGCCTCGACCAGGGAATGAGCCAGGATCAGGCGCTGCAGGAGACCCTGCGCTTCTACGTGCTGGGAAGCTCGCTTCCCAGCTCGGAGGGAGCCACCATCGGGATGGTGGGAGACAGCTTGCGGGTGGGGGGGACCTTGCTGCGCTTGCGGCCCCGCTCTTGATCGGAAGTCGAGTGCCCCGGCTTTCGGCGACGCTTGCTCAGACGGGCCGGCGACCGTGTTGCCGCACCCGGGCTCGAAAGGCCCTGATCCGCCCGGAGTCGCTCAGGGCATGGCTTTCCTCGATCAGCTCCTAACGTTTCCCTCGACAGCCTCGAGAACTTTCAGATAGCCATCCCAATCGTTCTGGTGACGAATCGATTCTCGGCAACGGTCTCCACAAGATCATATACACGCTGAGGAGCGCGGATGGCCCGCTCCGGCCAGGGCCCTGATCGAAGCTCGGATCGCAAGCAGGTTCAGGGGCGGCGCTGCCTCTCCCCCAGGATCTCCCTGGGCTCGAGGGCCTTCTCCTGGCAAGCTCCGGGATGGTGGAATTCTTGCACTTGATGGCAGATTCTGGGCAGGCCAGTCGGAGTGGCTTCTCGGGCCGCTTGCCAAACCGGTCAGGTTCCACAATGAAAGCACAGACTTGACGAGCCTGGTCCAACGAACTAGACTAACTTTATGATGGTCAACGTCCACCAGGCAAAGACACAGCTCTCCCGCTTGCTCGAACGAGCCCACGCGGGCGAGGAGATCATTATCGCCAAGAACGGACAGCCTTATGCCCGACTGGTCCCGCTGGAAGCACCCAGAAGGACGCTGGGGTTCCTGGAGGGCAAACTGTCCGTGCCGCAAGAATTCTTCGCCCCCCTCGAGGAAGACGAGCTCAGGCTCTGGGAAGGCGCGTGAAGCTCCTCCTGGACACGCACGTTCTGCTGTGGGCGCTGGCCGAGCCAGCCAGACTCTCCCCGGCCGCCCGGGACTTATTGACGGACGCCTCCAACGAGCTCTACGTCTCGGCGGTGAGCTTGTTTGAGGTGAGCACCAAGCATCGCTTGGGAAAGCTCCCTACCGCGGGAGCTCTGCTCGACGCTCTCGACTGGAACATGGCTCGCCTGTCCGCCCGATACCTGTCGTTAGACCCCTCGGACGCCGTCCTGGCCGGAGCTCTCCCGTCTCCCCATCGAGACCCTTTCGACCGCCTCCTGGCTGCCCAGTCGCAGGGCCAGGGAATGGCTCTGGTCTCCTCTGACCCCGCCTTCGGGTCCTTCCAGGGATTGACGGTCATCTGGTAAGTCGCCGGGTACTCGCCTGCCCGAGTGGGAACGCTGTGGGGCTGTCCGGTGGTCTGCGGACGGCGGGGCGCTGACCAACTGGTGGCCGGCTATCGGCGAGGGGTTGCCGCTCTGGAGAGCCATCGAGAGGATCTGGCTCAGAGCCGTCTGGGCGACTTGAGCGAGCTCGAGCTCAACCGGAGCCAGATGCGAGAGGACTATCAGGCCGTTCAGGAGTGGCTGTCCCGCGCAGTGGCGCGCTGCGCTCGCTGCGGCGAACCAGGAGAGTATTGCCAGGGGTGCTCGCTGCAGGGCCTGGTCCCCGATAGCCAGGCCCGGCCGAGCGCCGATCCGGAAGCGATGACCCCGGCCATGCTGATTCTCTACCAGGCTGCCACGGCCGTTTCGGCCGGGCTGGCTTCGGCCGAGACGCTGGTGGCTCTGCACGAGGAGGTCACTCTTGGCGCCCAACGCGTGTCAACGCGCGCGACTGTTGCTCCGTCTCGCTGAGGCCAGGACAAGTCCGGTGACGGCTCCCACCGCCCCCCCCACCGTCCCGCCGACAAGGCCACCCAGGAAGTGGCCCAGCCTCCAGCCGGGACGAGCCACCCTGGGAAGAGCGGTGACCACGGCTCGCGCGGCTTGCAGTCCCTGCTTCAGACCCGAGGGCACACCGCCCGCCAGGCCGCCCAGCCCCAGGCCCAGGAAGCGTCCCACGGTCGCGCCCCCGCGCATGCCCGCCCGGGCAGCCAGGGGCACCAGGCGCAAGCCCAGGGGCGGGATCAGCAGGGTCACGGCGCTGGCCACCGCTCCCAACGCCCCGCCCGCGGCGGCCAGGGCGGCGCTGCCAGCGGTGGCTCCCCAGCGGGCGGCCGGTCCGGCTCGCCCGACTCCCCTGGCGGCTCCGCCCAGGAAACCGACGATGGCTGCCGCCGGGGTGAGGGTGGCCGCCAGCGCCGTAGCCGCCACGCTGGTGACCGCACCGAGCAACCAGGAGGCGGGGCGGCCGGCCACCTGGCGGCCGACGTCCCAGCCGAGCTGGACCTGATCGACGATCCCGGGGGCGGCCGGTGGCCTGGAGTCGGGCTTCTGAGCGGGAGCGAGAGCTGAGGCCGTGGGAGTGATCTTCATGGAACCGACCCTACAGGGGAGAGCTTTGAAAAAGCTTTGCGCCGCTCTCTGGCCGAGTTTCCTGGCGCCTGCCTGGCTCGGGGCCGGTCATGTGGCCGGAGCCCTTTCCGGGGTCGGGTAATCCCTGGGAAACGCTCGCGGTAATGCACTCTGGCCGACTGCTTCGGGCTGCCAGGCAAGGGCTGGACGGCATGCTCGAGCCAACACAGGGCTCAGCTGCGCCAGGCGTGTTGGTGGCCACCAGCTTGGTGGCCCGAAACTCGTCACGGGATTCACGATCAGGTCCATGGTCGGGGGCTCTTCGCCCCGGTCCACTGGCTCCCCTCGGCTGACGCAAATTGCGCGGCCTGGGGCAACGGCCGGGCAGCCAGGTTTCTGCTCATGGGACTCTTTCAGATCGTTTTCGCCCCGATGCCCTACCATGGCAGCGATTCATTCGAGAGGAGAGATTTCCGTGCATGTTCGTTCCGTCAAAGAAACCCTGGCGGTCATGGTCGTGGTGGCCGGGTACCGGCTGGAGGGGGATGTTCACGTATCGCCGGGCGGGCGCCTGACGGATGAGGTGAACCGCGAAACCGAGTTCATCCCCATGACGCGAGTAACGGTGTTCACGCTGGCTGGACAACGGGTGGTGGCGCTAGAATTCCTGACCTTGAACAAGAGAAACATCCTGTTCATGGCGCCGCTCGAGAAGCCATGATCGCGGACCGTTTCCGGACGATGATGTCGGACCTGGATCCGACTGTCTACGAGAGCTACATCTATATGGCGGTGCGACTGGGATCAAGCGACGTCCACTTCGAGCCGCTGGAAGGCGAATTGCGGGTCCGTTTGAGGGTGGACGGAGCGCTGCACGAGCTGGCCCGCATCCCCCACCAGGGACAGGCGGCCAAGAAGGCCCACCCGCTGATCGTCCAGATTAAGGCGGCCTCGGGAATGCAGCTGCAGTCGCGCGTGCCCGAGGACGGACGTCTGGAGGCGGTCGTGCAAGGCCACCCGCTCTCGCTGCGCGTGGCCAGCATGCCCCAGGTTTTCGGCGAGAAGATCGTGCTGCGCCTGTTCGACGTGAGCAAGATCCAGACCATGGAAGGCCTGGGATTCCGCGAGAACCAGCTCGACCGGGTGCTGAACGCCATCTCAAGAAAGTCGGGCATCGTGCTGGTGGCCGGCCCGACCGGGTCGGGGAAGACGACGACCCTGTACGCGATTTTGAACCACCTGAACAAAGAGAGCCGCAACCTGGTGTCCATCGAGGACCCGGTGGAGCACCACCTGACCAACGTGAACCAGATCCAGGTCTCAGCCTCGGGCGTGAGCTTCGAGACGGCGATGCGCGCTCTGCTGCGGCACGATCCGGACATCATCATGGTGGGCGAGATCCGCGACCGGGTGACGGCGGAAATGGCCTTTCACGCGGCCCTGACCGGACACCTGGTGCTGACCACCGTGCACGCCCAGGACACGGTGGGAGCGCTGATGCGCCTGGTGGACCTGCAGGTGCCCCAGGTGATCATGGCCCACGCCATCAACGGGGTAGTCGCTCAGAGACTGATGGGACGGCTGTGCGACTGCGCGATTCCGGGGGTCCATCCGCCGCTCGAGCGGGTGAATACCTACGAGCCGAACGGGTGCGACCGGTGCATGGGCACGGGCTACCTGGGACAGCAGGGGGTCCAGGAAGTGCTCGTGCCCACGGACCGGCTGCGCAAGGTGCTGAGCTTCCGGTTCAGCGATGAGGAGTTCCGCATGCTGGCCCTCAAAGAAGGCATGGAGACGCTGAAGGAGGACGCTATCTACAAATCGATCGCCGGGCAGATCCATTACCGGGACGCGCTGGGGGTCACGGATGAGCCGCTCAACCGGATTCTGGGGGACATCAACCGGATGCTGGACAGTTTGGCCCGCTGAGCCTTGGCCGAGAATCGAGACCTGCGGGCGGAATCCCGCAAAAATTCAGCAATAGGGGTGGTGCTGCATGACCATTCTGGTTGCAGAGCCAGGGCATCGAGGTCGTGGCCGTGGCCCACAGCAACGCCCTACCGAAAACGCTGCACCACCGGACGGCTTCCCGCGAGCCGGGATAGCACCTCGCCCCTTGAACCGGGCCGGTCCCAATTGGCCAACAAACGTCGAAGAAGGACGTAGCAGGCCTCGATAAGCGCCTGGCTTGCTCGCTCAGGATTTGATGTAGTAGCCCGGCTCCCGGGAAACGGTGCGATAGTGCTCGTCGAAGAACTCTCCCAGGCCTCGATCGGTGCTCAATCCCACCCCCACGACATGGATGCCCTGTTCTTTGAGCAGGGCAACTTCCTCGCGGAATCTCTTGGGTTCCGCGACTTCGCCGTCGGTCATGAAGACCAGGGTCCCGGGACCGCCCAGGTCGCGACAAGGACGCACAGCACCTGGCCGAGTGCCGGAACCATTTCCAGGACGAGAAGACAACTGCTACGTGCTCTTCGGCGAAGACCTCCCCGATTGATAGCGGGCCTTTGCGCCTCTTCCAGGCAGACTTTCATGGTCTAGTCAGCATCCTCCGCTAAGCTCCACTCTATGCTGACGCCCGTACGCCTGGGAGGCGTGTGGGAGTGGATCACCGGACGCAAGCGCCGGGCCAACGAGCAGGAAGAGCCTGCCGTCGTGTCCGCGCCTGCGCTTGTGCCGCCAACACCACCGCCTCCCCAAGCTTCGCTCGTGTTCGCCGACCCGGAGGTCGAAGCGATGTGCCGCTCCTTGAAAATCAAGGACAACCACGCCGCCGGGCTCCAGGTCGCCCAGAGCCAGTCAGGCCTGGCCGGGATCGCCCTGGAGCTTATCAAGAACGCCGGCACGGAGCAGGACAAAAGCCGGATCGCCACAGGCTCCCTGAAGTATCTGCGCGACCAGAAGGTTCCCGGGCCCTGGGCCTTCGGGCTCGAGCTCTGCGGCGGGGTCCGCTACGACGGGCAGAAGCTGGCCATCGCCCAAAGAGTCCTGGCCGCGCAGGCGTCCGAGCCGATCGCCGGTCTGGGGATGGCGGCCGCCAGGACCCTGGATCCGTCCTACTCCTCGCCGGACATCCTCCAGGTGTACCAGCGGACCATCCAGGCGCTGGATACCCCCTCCGCCCGGCAAGGCGTCCTGATCGCCTCCAAGACCCGCTATGACGTCCAGAAACAGGCCATCTACCAGGCGTTTCTGAGTGAGCAGGAGCCGAGCACCCCGCGCGAGCTGACCGACCTTAGCCTGCGGGCCTCGAGCAAGCTGGACGCGAGCTACAGCGGACCGGATCAGATGGCCATCCAGCGCACGCTCGTGGATCAGTTCGCCCAGGACCCGGAGATGGGCAACGCCCTCCGCCTGGCCCGTGACCTCGCGGGCGTGGTGCGCTATGACGTGCAGAAGTCGGCCTTCTTCAAGATCGCCCTGGAGAGCAGCCAGACGGCCGACGAGCCGCGGGCGTTGCTGCAGCAGGGGCTCACCATGCTCCAGGCCATGGATGCCAGCTACAGCGCTCCGGACCGGCTGAAAGGCTGCCAGCTTCTGCTGGACCGCCTGGAGCGCTACCCGGAGACCGCCGCCCTCGCCGGGCTGGCCAGGCTGATGATGCACGAGGTGCGCTACGACGTCCAGAAGCAGTCCATCCTGGACTCGGTCTTCCAGGCCGTGCTGGACGGTCAGGGCTCGCACCTCAGCGTGGCTGACAAAGCTCTGGCGACGCTCGACATGAGCTACAGCGCCCCGGACTTCCTCAAGGTCGCCGTGGCCGTTCTCAAGCAGAGCGACAATGCGGACGCCAATCTGGTGCTCGAGGCCATGGGGGCGGTTCGCTACGACAACCAGCGTCTGGGAATGGCCAGAGTCGTCTTCCGCCACCTGCTCGCCCCCGAGCCGCCCCCGTTCTCCAAGCTGGCGCGCGAGCTGCTGGACAGCTTCGACATGAGCTACAGCGGGCAGGACGTGGTCAAAGCGGGGAATATCCTCGGGCGCCGATACAGCCATCCCCGGGCCCGGACCGTGCTGGACGCCGCCCAGACGGGACAGGCGATGAAAGACGCCTTCCGCTCCATCGAGCAAATCGATGACGACCTCACCGAGATCAAGAACATGGCCAGGACGCTGAAGGGCGAGGGGCCCTCCAGCACGGTCGTCGAGAAGAAGGGCGCGGTGCTGATCGGAGGCGTGCGCCTCCGGGTTCGCCAGGAAGACTGCGAGACGGCGCCCGCATGACCGGCTTGAAGAGGGTTTCGGCCTGCTTGACCAGGCCGGCGGCGGTTTCTTGCCTGGCGGGGGTGGCTGCGCTCAGGCAGAGATGTCGCATTCTGCTCGAGTTCGGCGAGCGCGGCCAGTCTGGCCAGACCTTGCTGGTTCGGCAGGTTGTTCGCGCTGGCCGGCGCGGCGGGCGAAAGGGAGCCGATCAGCCCGAGGCGAATCCCGGCAGCAGTGAGCTTCAATCCACTGGCCCTGCAGCCTGACCGGCGCCTGAGCGTCCCTCCCGAGCTGAGCGAGGAAGACGCCGGGATGCTGCTGACCCAGCTCGGTCAGATGCTGCAAAACCAGGGGATGTACTTCGACCAGTTCCCCCACGCCTGCATCGCCCTGGCCACCTCGTACGAGATGGGGGTCTTTCGGGTGGGGGACTCGGGCGCTCTGATGCCACGCTCCCACGAGATCGAGAACGGGGGCTGGGAGGTCATCGGCTTTGGGCTGCCCACCGACCCGTCGCGCTCGCCCGAGGCAGCGGTGGTAGCGGTATGGGCCTCCGACCTGGTGCCCGAGCGTCCCGACGAGGACTGAGGTTCGTTGACATCCCTCGCGCCAGTGTGGTATAACTAAAAAGCTTTCCTGCGCCGTGCGGGGCGCGATGCCTTATCCCATTCGGGGTAAAGCGAGCAGAAAGACGGAGGCAGCCGGCTAGTGCATTTTGTCCTGCTCTGGCTAACCATGGGGCTTGGCGTCCTGATACACTGCGGCATTGAAGACACGGTAACCTATCTGGCGCTGGATGCGGCCTCCAGGGGCGACGAAACATCGGAATCGAGCTCGACCTACATCACGGTCTGCATGCTTTTGATGGTTCTGATGTGGCCGGTGGTCCTGCTTGAAATGGTGCGCAGCAACCAGCGCTGAGAAAAATGACATAAGTGCCCATAGCTCAATGGATAGAGCGTTTGGCTACGGACCAAAAGGTTGGGGGTTCGAGTCCCTCTGGGCACGCCAGGTAAAGGCCTCGCAGAAATGCGGGGCCTTTTGCTTTGTGGGCTTGCCTCTGGCTTCGGGCCTGCAAATGGGCGAGCTGAGCGTTGGTTCCGGGTGGTCGAGCGGGCTTCGGGCTTGCCTCGGAATGAGCGAGCACGCGTTCCTACCCGGCGAAGACAAACTGGTGTTCGGGATAATGGTCCATGGGCCTGCTCAGATCGTCCGCTCGCAGAAGCCGCACATCTGGGCGCCGGGGTTGACGGGGCGCTGGCAGTGGGGGCACTTGCGGCCGACGGGGGGCACCACCACGGGGGTAGGGCGCTGGACCGGAGCGGAGCGGACGCGGGGGGCTAGGTGGAACATGGGGTGGTGCTCGAGCATGCCCTGGGACATGAGCACGTAGATCTGCACGGCCTCGAACATGGGAAAGAGGCCAAACCAGACGCCGCTGGCCATCAGCACGGCCCCGGCCACAAACGAGAGGGTGGCGACCGTGATGGCCACCCGGCGCGGGGGCCAGCGGGAGATGAGAAGGGCCACCAGGATGCGGCCGCCGTCCATGGGGTAGGCGGGCACGAACAGGTTGAGGCAGAACAAGATGGCCTGGAGGTGCAGGGCATACTGCAGGGCCAGCAGCCAGAAGTCCCCGGGCTCAGGAGTGAAGCTGAAGGGATTGAGCAGGGCCGGCTGGGGGAGCTGGCCCAGGGCGAAGAGCAGGGCGGCGTAAAGGGCGGCCTGGGGGAGATGGGTCAGGGGACCGGCCAGGGTGACTTTCAGGTCGTCGGAGGCGGTGCGGCAGGGACTGATGTAGGCCAGGCCTCCCAGGGGCCAGAGCAGAATCTCGCGCACGGTGGAGCCCAGCCGGCGCCCCATGAAGGCGTGGCCGAGCTCGTGGATGAGCACCGAGAGGAACAAAAATCCCATCACGGCGGCTCCCAGGGCCCGATTCTCGAAACGGGCGATCTCCATCAAGATGAAGACCGGGAAGATCCAGTGGATGCGCAAAGGAAAGCCGAACAGCCGGCCCAGCGGAAAGCTGAGGCTCAAGAGCTGCATCAGGGACGGCGGTCGGGTCATAGCCAGAATTTCTCGCTCGGGGGCGTTTCCCCCCGTTCCTCAAAAGAGTCTGCGATTCACCAGCATGTGGACCAGGATGGAGGCTGCGTATCCAAGCACCACGGCCCAGCTCCAGCGAAGATGAGAGCCAAAGGTGTAGAGGCCGCGGGCCTGTCCCATCAGGGCCACGCCGGCGGCGCTGCCGATGGACAGGATGGAGCCGCCCACCCCGGCCGTCAAAGTCACCAGCAGCCACTGTCCGTGGCTCATGTCCGGCTGCATGGAGAGCACCGCCACCATGACCGGAATGTTGTCCACCAGGGCGGATGCCAGACCGACCAGGACATTGGCCATGGTCGGTCCCAGGGCCCCGTAAGTGGCCCGGGAGGCCAGCTCGAGGTAGCCGAGCGTGCCCAGGGCTCCCACGCACAGGATGACCCCGCAGAAGAACATCAGGGTGTCCCACTCGGCCCGCTCCAGGATCTTGAAGATGTCGAGCCGCCTGGGATGCGGCTCGCACTCGACCTCGGCAAACAGGTCCTCAGGCTCATTGACACCCGCATCGTGGGTCAGGGCGGGTCGCTTCCAATCCAGCGTCAGCCAGTAGCCATAGAGCTTGAGCACTCCCAGACCGAGCAACATGCCCAGCACGGGAGGCAGGCCCAGGCTGGCGTGAAAGGTCACTGCGGCAGCGATGGTGAGCAAGAAGAGCACCACGATGGTCCGGGCTCCGGGCTTCAGGATGGCACCTTCCCCCTCGACCGGCTCGGGCACGGCCGACTCGACCGCAAGCACCATCAAGGCAGCCGGCACCAGCCAGTTGACCAGCGAGGGCAAGAAGAGGGCGAAGAACTCGATGAAGGTCACCAGGCCCTTCTGCCAGACCATCAAAGTGGTGATGTCTCCAAACGGGCTGAAGGCTCCCCCGGCATTGGCCGCCACCACGATATTGATGCAGCCGACCGAGCTGAAGCGGGGGTACTGGCCTCCCACGGCCAGCAAGACGGCTCCCATCAAGAGCGCGGTGGTGAGGTTGTCGGCCAGCGGCGAGAGCAAGAACGCCAGCAGCCCGGTGAGCCAGAAGAGAGCTCGCAAGGAGAGCCGACGGGAGATCAGCCAGTCTCGCACCCGAGCGAAGACGCCCCGCTCCTCCATGGTGTTGATGAAGGTCATGGCCGAGAGCAAGAACAAGAACAGCTCGACGAACTCGAGCAGATAATGGCGCACGGCCTGCTCGGCCAGCTCGGAGTTGCCCGAGCGGGCGGCGGCCAGCCCGAGCAGGCCCCAGAGGATGCCGGCGGCCACCAGGACCGGCACGCTCTTCTTGAGATGGAGCGCCTCCTCGGCCATCACCACCCCATAGGCCAGGATGAAGATGGCCAGGCAAGCGTAGCCGGCCCAGTGATCGTGAAGGTGCAGGCTCTCGCCCTCCAGCGCCAGGGCCGGAGCGGCCAGAGCCAGCACCAGACCGGTCAGCAGGGTCGGACGCCCCGCCTGACCGGCGGGAACGCGTCCGACCCGCCAGGTCATCAGGCGATGGTGACGTCTTTGCTGAGATAGACGTCCTGAATGGCGTTGAGCAGGGCCACGCCCTCCTTCATGGGGCGTTGGAAGGCCTTGCGGCCCGAGATGAGACCCATGCCTCCGGCCCGCTTGTTGATGACCGCGGTGCGCACGGCCTGGGCCAGGTCGTCGGCGCCCTTGGACTCGCCACCGGAGTTGATCAGTCCGGCGCGACCCATGTAGCAGTTGATGACCTGGTAGCGGGTCAGGTCGATGGGATGATCGGTCGAAAGCTCGGAGTACATCCGCTTGTCCGACTTGGCGAACTTGACGGCGGTGAAGCCACCGTTGTTCTCGGGCTGTTTCTGCTTGATGATGTCGGCCTGGATGGTGACGCCCAGGTGGTTGGCCTGGCCGGTGATGTCGGCGGCCACGTGGTAGTCGGTGCCATCGTGCTTGAAGGCGTTGTTGCGGGCGTAGCACCAGAGCACCGTGGCCATGCCCAGCTCGTGAGCGTGCTGGAAGGCCTCGGCGATCTCGACGATCTGGCGGCGCGACTCTTCCGAGCCGAAGTAGATGGTGGCACCCACGGCCACCGCGCCCAGGTTCCAGGCCTCTTCCACGGTTCCGAACATGACCTGGTCGTAGCTGTTGGGGTAGGTCAACAGCTCATTGTGGTTGATCTTGACCAGGAAGGGGATCTTGTGGGCGTACTTGCGCGACACGGCTCCCAGCACGCCGAAGGTGGTGGCCACGGCGTTGCAGCCACCCTCGATGGCCAGCTTGATGATGTTCTCGGGGTCGAAGTAGAGGGGGTTGGCGGCAAAGGAGGCGCCGGCGGTGTGCTCGATGCCCTGGTCGACGGGCAGGATGCTCACGTAGCCGGTATGGCCCAGGCGGCCCGATCCGAAGAGCTGGCCCAAACTGCGCAGCACCTGAGGGTTGCGGTCGGACATGGTCCAGATCCGATCGATGAAGTCGGGGCCAGGCAGGTGGAGCTGGGCGGCCGGAACAGTCTTACACTCGTGCTCGAGCAGAGATTTCGCGTCCTCTCCCAGAGTCTTCTCGATGTCGATGGTGCGATCTACGGTAACGGTCATGAAGGCCAGATTCCTTTCCAATGTGTTGAGCGTTTCATGCTGAAGGTCTTGCCTGCTCTTTGCGGGCGCCTGTCGGCGCCAGGAACTGCAAAGCCTTCCGCCACTCGGGCCGCAACCCGAGGTATCATGCAGGGCGGCGCGACCGGGCTGCGTCTCTCGGGGTGCTGGGAGGCTATCATAGTCTCTGCCCCGCCGAATCGCAAGGTCCTGTCGAAACAATGTTCCATCAAAGGAATTCCCATGCGATGGCTGGAAAGGGCGCTGCCCCGGAGGTCCGAGCCGACTCCGCCCCATCCCCCTCAGCAGGAGGTCGTTCCGTGTCCAAATCTCTGGTAGTGGCCGAGAAACCCAGCGTGGCCCGCGATATCGCCCAGGCCCTGGGTGGCTTTCAGGAAGCGGAGGGGTTCCTGGAGAGCGACCGGTTCGTGGTCTCGTGGGCGGTGGGGCACCTGGTCGAGTTCGTGGAGCCCGAGGAGATCGATCCCCGCTACAAGCGCTGGCTGCTCGAGGATCTGCCCATCCTGCCCGAGCCGTTCACCTACAAGCCCAAGTCGGGAGCCCGCGATCAACTGCGGGTGCTCAAGAAGCTGTTCGACCGCAAGGACGTGGAGGAGCTGATCAACGCCTGCGACGCCGGGCGCGAGGGGGAGCTGATCTTCCGCGAGCTGCAGGCCCACTTCAAGTCCAGCAAGCCGGCTCGCCGGCTGTGGCTGCAGTCGATGACCCGGGAGGCGATTCGCACCGGATTTCAAGACCTCAAGCCGGGTCGAGACTATGACGGGCTGGGGGATGCGGCCTTCTGCCGCTCGGAGGCCGACTGGCTGATCGGCATCAACGCCACCCGCGCCCTGACGCGCCGCATGAAGACGCGCACCGAGACCACGGCCTGGTCGGCCGGGCGGGTGCAGACGCCCACCCTGGCCCTGCTCGTGGACCGCGAGCTGGAGATCCTCAAGTTCCGGCCCGAGCCCTTCTGGCGTATCCTGGCTCGCTTTCAAGCGCCCGATGGGCACCAGTACGAGGGCACGTGGTTTGATCCCAAATTTCTGGACAACCCCGACAGCCCGCGCAAAGACGACTGGATCACCGAGGCGGCCAAGCTGGAGGCGATCCTCGAGTCGCTCGCCAACCGCGTCCCCGGGGCGGCCTCGGAGAGCCGCAGGGCGCGGCGCGAGTCGCCTCCGGGCCTGTTTGACCTGACCACCCTGCAACGCGAGGCCAACCGGCGCTTCGGGATGTCGGCCCGGCGCACGCTGGGGGCGGCCCAGAGCCTGTACGAGCGCCACAAGGCGCTCACCTACCCGCGCACCGACTCCAAGTTCCTGCCCGAGGACTACCGCGCCCACGTGGACCAGGTGGTGGATCTGCTCTCCCACGGCGGCACGCTCTACCAGAAGTCGGCCTCGCGCCTGCGCGCCAGAGGCCTGGAGAACACCAACAACAAGAAGGTGTTCGACAACGCCAAGGTCAGCGACCACTTCGCCATCATCCCCACCACCCAGATCCCCGGCGGACTGCAAGGCGATGATCAGAAGATCTACGACCTGGTGATGCGTCGCTTCCTGGCCGCCTTCTACCCGGCGGCGGTGTGGACCCAGGTGGAGCGGCTCACGCTGGCCCCCTCGCCCGGGGTCGAGCACCACTTCCGCACCCGGGCCCGCTTCTTGAAGGAGCCAGGCTTCTACGAGGTCTACGGGCGCGACGTGGAGGAGGACAAAGCCCTGCCACCGCTGGTGGCACTGCCCCCGGGCACGGAGGAGCAACTGGTCGAGGAGCTGCAGGGCGAAACCTCGCGCCGGGTCGTCGTGCCGGTGGGCGAGAAGGTGCCGGTGACCACGCTGGAGGCCGAGTCCAAGGCCGACCAGACCCGTCCCCCGGCCCGCATCACCGAAGCTCGCCTGCTCAGCCTGATGGAGCACGCCGGGCAGCACGTGGACGACGAGGACCTGTCCCAAATCCTGAAGGGGAAAGGACTGGGTACTCCGGCCACCCGGGCCGAGATCATCGAGAACCTGATCGGCAAGCAGTACGCTGTGCGCGCCGAGCGCTCGCTGCGGGCCAGCGCCAAGGGCATCCTGCTGATCGACCTGTTGCGGCGCATCCAGGTCCGCCAGCTGGCCTCCCCCGCCCTCACGGGCGAGTTGGAGAAGCACCTGAGCGAGGTGGAGCTGGGCCAGCGCACCCGCAACGCCTTCATGGACGAGATTGTGTCCTACGCCCGAGAGGTGGTCGAGAAGGCCAGGACCTTCCAGTATGACGAGCTGTATCGCAACGATCCCCCTTTGGGCCAATGCCCGGGCTGTCGCAAGGCCCAGGTGGTGGAGCAGGCGCGCTTTTACGCCTGTCAGACCAACACCGGCAAGGACAGCGTGTGCAACTTCATCATCTGGAAGGATCGCAGCGGGCGCTACCTCGACCGCGCCACTGTGGCCGAGCTGCTGGAGAAGGGCGAGACGCCCGTGCTGGAGGGCTTCTTGTCCAGCCGGGGCGAGGGATACAAGGGTCGCCTGAAGCTGGTGGACGGCAAGCTCGAGCTGATCCCCGAGGGCCAGGCGGAGAAGGGCCAGGGCCCGGACGAGGACGGGGCCACCGCCACCGGAGAGCCGATCTGCCCCTGCCCGCTCGCTCCCGAGCGGTGCAAGGTGCTCGAGCTGTCGCTGGCCTACCGCTGCGAGGCGCACTGCGTGGAGGACAACCCTCGCCGCAAGGTGGGCGCCACGCTGCCGCGCGAGGTGTGCAAGCGGGAGATCACGCGCGAAGAGGCGCTGGATTTCTTCCAGAAGGGTTCGACCGAGCAGTTGGACGACTTCGTGTCGCGCTTTGGTCGGCCGTTCTCGGCCCGCTTGAAGCGCAACGAGAACGGGCGGCACGAGTTCGAGTTCCCGCCCCGCGAGGGGGGCGAGCGCAAGCCTCGCAAGGGGAAGGCTCCCGCCAGGGCCAAGGCGGCGCCGCGCAAGAAGGCGGCCGCCGGGGAGGCGCCCGCCAAGAAGAAGGCTCCCGCCGCTAAGAAGGCCGCCGCGGGTGGGAAGAAGGCGGCCGCGGGCAAGAAGGCGGCCGGCGCCGCCACGGCCGTGGCGGAGCCACCCAAGCCGAAGGTGCGGCTGGTCAAGCGGGAGCAGTAGCGCTGCGGCAGGCGCGTCAGGCGGCGCGGTAGCGACATGGGCCTTTGGCGCGAGGCGCGGGCTGGTCAGGCGGGGGCGGTAGCGCCGGCATGGGCCGTGGCGCGGGCTGGTCAGGCGGGGGCGGTAGCGCCGGCATGGTGCGGAGGGGAGCAGAAGCCAGTTTGTTTCCGCCGGAAACGAACACTTGCTCGCCCACCCCGGGCCGCAGCCGTCGCTTGACGGAGGGGAGCGAACGCCAGTTTGTTTCCGCCGGGGACGAACGCTTTGCCCGGGCGGGAGCGGTCGCTCGACCGCGGGAGCGAACGCCAGTTTGTTTCCGCCGGGGACGAACGCTTGCTCGGCCACCCCGGGCAGGAGCCGTCGCTTGACGGAGGGGACCGAACGCCAGTTTGTTTCCGCCGGGGACGAACGCTTGCTCGGCCAGCCCGGGCGGGAGCGGTCGCTTGACGGAGGGGAGCGAACGCCAGTTTGTTCCCGGCGGGGAATCAACGGATCGAGCCGGATCTACATGGAAGGATGTGGCTCCTGGAGTATCCAACCTCCTGCTCACGTCGATTCTTGGGGGTGTGCGGTGAACCGTTGGATTCTCTTGGTCCTGCTGGGATGGCTGCTGGTTGGTTGCGGGGGGACCGAAACGGTAGCTCACGGAGCGCCCGTGAACCCGCTGGTCAGTCCGACCACGGGCCGATCCACCACCATCACCTTCGTGGATGGTCGGGGCGAGCAGGCTTCGGTGACGGCCGCCGCCGGGCGGGTGCTGGTGCTGCCCCGGCCGGGCCTGACGGCGGCGCAGGTGCTCGAGCTGCTGGCCGAGGTGGGGGGTGAGATTCTCCTCACCAGCGAGTCGGGGCTCTTCACGGTGGGGGTGCGCGAAGGGACAGAGGCCCGCGCCATCGAGCTGTTGGAGGCGGATCCGCTGGTGGCGCTGGCGATTCCCGACCTGACCCTCCCCTTCACGCTGCCCCTGGACGGGAGCATCCCTCAGGGACGCTCCCAGGCTCGGGCAGCTGAGGCCCGGGCTCGGGAGGGCGGCGGGGTGCGCATCGCCGACATCGACCAGCACCTGCCCATCGACATTCCCCAGACCGATCCGAGCCACTGGCTGCGAGACTGTACCCACGGCCGGATGACCATGGATTTCGCCCGGGCGGGGTTCGACGGACCGGTGGACGCGGTCGATTATGTCTCCACCCTGACTCTGAACTCACGGGATAATCAGCCCAGCGTGGCGGCGGCCTCCGAGTTGATCCGCGCTCAGGCTCGCACGGCCGCTCAGCTCAAGCAGTGCGTGGTGATCACCATGTCGATTGGAGCCCTCCAGGATCGCAATATGGAAGCCAACTTCTATTACTGGTGGGACTCTCTGCTCACCACCTTGGAGTCGGAAGACTTTCATGACGTGATGCTGGTGGTCTCGGCCGGCAACGGCTTCGACGACAAGGGCCTGCAGGGCGTGGACATGAGCCGCAACCTCGAGCGTCTGCGCCAGGCCCATCCCGAGGTGATGGACGGCCACTTCCTGGTGGTCGGCAGCAGCGGCAAACCGGGCGAGTGCCGCCGCGACACGGGCATGAACTTCAACTCCCGGGCCGACGACCCCAACTTCATGACCGCGCCCGGCCGGGATGTGCCCAATCCCAATCCGGCCGAGACGGATCCGAAGTGCAAGATGTTGAGCGGAACGTCGTTTTCGACCCCGGCGGTAGCCAATGCCCTGGCCAAGGAGCTCAAGGCCCGGCCGGATGAGAAGTGCCCCGATGTCACCCGGGACTTCGCCAAGAAACGGGTGATCGACCCTGCCTGCGTGGACCTGGCCCAGGGGAACCTTCGGCTCACCAAAATCACCCACCTCGACGATCAGGGGGTGGAACGGGGCCTGGCCACGACTCGCATCACAGACACCACCTCGCTCTACACCTTCAACCTGGTGTTGAAGGTGACCCGGGTGGCGACCGGTCCCTCGGGAAGCTACCAGTTCGAGGCCACCGAGGGCTCGACCGTGGAGGCCTCGGTGACGGGGACCTGGACGCTGGTGGGCCCGCCGGGGCCGTCCCAGTTCAGAGAGGTGAACCCGCTGATGGGCTCCAACTCCGGCCCCAGCGACGAGTCCGGCCCGGTGCGCGTGAACGGGCTGGTGGACGCATCCACCAACAAGGGATCTCTCGAGTTCATCTGGGACATTCCCGCCCTGATCACGTTCCCCAACGCACCCGTTCCGGTGTTGCCCCTGAAGACGCGGGATACCCTGATCGCGAGCTTTGACGTGACGCTCGACCCGACCACGGGGAATTTGAGCCTGAACCCCACGGGGACCCAGCGCCGGGTGACCCAGGACCCCTTTATCGAGACGCAAAGCGTGACGGCCGATGGGAATCCGACCTTGACGGGGCAGATCAGCAGCGCCCACCAGCGGACGCAGCATCAGGTCGAATCCCATTCGCACTGACATCGTGTTGAGCCTGAGACGGCCGGTCAAGCAGGCGCAATAGGCCCGCGCTGGCTGGCAGCCGGGTGGAGCCTCATTGGCACTGTGCGCCTCTGGTGGTCGGCAAGGCTCGGTTTTGCCCGCCCGCTGAAGCTCGCCAGGTTCGCGCGGTTCGACTGACGAACCGGGCCGCATGCTTTCCACCGCCGTCTTTCCCGGTCGCTACACCCAGGGCGCCGGAGCCCTGGCAGAGCTCTCCGAAGCCGTTTCCGGACTGGGCTCGAAGGTTCTCGTGATCGCCGGGAGGACGGCTCGCGAGAAGCTGGTGCCCCAGATCAAGCTGGCCCACGCTCTGGGGGCCTTCGGGGGCGAGTGCTCGGATGAGGAGATCGCCCGCCTGGCCGCCCTGGGACAGGGCTGCGACGTCGTGGTGGCCATGGGGGGCGGTAAGGTCATCGACACCGCCAAGGCCGTGGCCCACCAGCTGAGGGCCCGCAGCGTCATCGTGCCCACCATCGCCTCGACCGACGCGCCCTGCAGCGCGGTTTCGGTCATCTACACCCCGGAGGGAGCTTTCAAGCGCTATCTGTTCCTGCCCCGCAACCCCGACCTGGTGCTGGTGGATACCGAGGTGATCGCCCGCTCGCCGGTGCGACTGCTGGTGGCCGGGATGGGGGATGCGCTCTCGACCTGGTTCGAGGCCGACTCCTGCCGCCGCTCGCGCTCGCGCAACCAGTGCGGGGGGCAGGCCACCGGAGCCGCCTATGCCCTGGCCCGCCTTTGCTACGATACCATCCTGGAGTATGGCCAGAGCGCCCGGCTCGCCTGCGAGGCCAGGGTGGTCACCCCGGCCCTGGAGCACGTGGTGGAGGCCAACACCCTGCTCAGCGGGCTGGGGTTCGAGTCGGCCGGGCTGGCCGCGGCTCACTCGATCCACAACGGGTTGACCCGCCTGAAGGCGGCCCAGCACACCTACCACGGGGAGAAGGTGGCCGTGGGAGTTCAGGCCGGACTGTTTCTGACCGACCGGCCCGGTGCGCAGATCGGCGAGGTGTATGGCTTCTGCGAGTCGGTCGGGTTGCCGACCACCCTCGCTGACCTGGGCCTGCAAGACCCCGACCTGGCTCTGGTAGCCCGGACCGCTTGCGCCGAGGGGGAGACGATCCATCACGAGGCCGGCGGGGTCACCCCGGAGCAAGTGACGGCAGCGCTGGCAACGGCCGACGCCTACGGGCATCGAAGGAAGAAAGGGCGGTCGGCTTCGACCTGACCGGGAGATGGCCGTGGCCGCTCACGCTGCCATCTGGCGCGATACCCTGGTGGTGCGCCTCTTCAGCCTGCCAGGACCTGGAGCTTCGGGCCAGGCTTCCCCCATCGGAACGGCGCGCGGTGGCGCTTGACGATTTTTCAGCAGCCGGGCGCGGAAACCCAGGGCAGATGATCTGAGTCATCGCGCCCTCATGGAGCCGGACAGACAATCGGATCATGCAGTAGAACACCTGTCAACCGGTCAGGGGCGAGTTCACGATCGCCAGCAAGGAAGTCACTTTGGGCATGGACTTTCCGGAGGTTTCCGTGGGCGACAACTACGCAAGCCGGCGCGTCGTAAAGTCTCAGCCCAAATTCGATTCAGAATGGGGTTGATGAGATGGAGAATGAGAAGTCCCTGCAGTGGAAGTGGGTCATCGGGGGGGCCTTCCTGATGATCATCACGACCTTCGTGGTGACGTTTGCCATGGGGATGCTGGCGGCCACCTACATGGAGCAGTTGGGTCTCCTGGGCGTGCTGATTATGACGCTCTCAGGGCCCATCCTGGGTCTGGTCTTTGGCGGGTGGATGATCGGATTCTATTCGCAGGGCAAGACGATTTGGGAAGCGGGTATCGCCGGCGCGCTGGCTCTGGTGGGCCTGTCGGCGCTAACCGGTAATTTTGATCTATTCAGCGTGGGGATTGGCTTCGTGGCCGCCCTTCTGGGAGGCTTCCTGGGGGAGCGTACTCCAGGCCACAAGTAGCCGCCCGGGCTCGCGCCTCCAGGTCAGGGCGGGCCCGGTGGCAAAGGCCCGCCAGCCTGTGCTCGCAACCGCTCACTTCTTACCATTGCGGCAAACCTGCTGCTCTTGCCATTCTGGAGCAGACCGGTTGACGCAGCGTTTACCTCCGGTTCAGACCGGTTAACCTGAAGTTCATCCATCCCGGGGCGAGCTGCTCTATACTGACCCTCGACCAGAGAACCAGATAGAGAGATTTACGGGAGGGCATGTCATGAACATCACCAGCGCCAACACCAGCCGGGCCGACCTTTTGAGCCGCGCTCAGAACTACGGATCCACCGTCGCTTCCGACGAGACCAATCCTTACAAGCGCGCCGACTCGGCCGAGAACGACTTCTTCCTGGCCAACGTCGACCGCTTCCAGGGCGAGAACCTGGGCGAGATCAAGGCCAACGTGGACGCGTCGGCCGCCGCCAACGCCAAGAAGGCCCGTTACGCCACCCTGGGTGGCCTGGCGCTGGTCGCGGGCGGATTCCTCGGCCCCGCGCTGCTCGGCATTCCGGGCCCGGTGGGCACGGGCATGCTGTTCGGTGGCATCATCCTGGCCAACGTCGTGGGCGGTCGCGCCAGCCAGGCCGCCGCGGTGGACCAGAAGCTCAGCCAGCAGCTCGGCGACTGGGCCAACGCCATCCAGGCCTCCTCGGGCCAGCAGCCCCCGGCTCAGCCGCCGGCCGCTCCGGCTCCGCCGGCCGAGCAGAAGGCCGCCGCATGAGCTGAGGCTCACTCGATGAGAAAGGCCGCTCCGCCAGGGGCGGCCTTTCTGATTGTGGGAAAGACCTGGCGTGACAGGGCGCATCAACGCCAGACTGAAAGCTTCACCCAGACTCAGGCCAGGCCCAGCCGAGCTCCTTGGGCTTGCTGGGTCCGTGGACGGGCCCGAGTTGAGGCTCAGGCGGCGGGGGGGTTCTCGAGGCTGTCGAGCCGGCGACGGATCTCGTCCATCTCCTGGTCGCGGTGCTGGATCTCGGCGACCAGGACACCGTGCAGGAGATCCATCAGCTGCAAGGACACGTTGTGGTGCTCGTTGCTGCGGCCCAGGCCGGTGTGGAGGCGTTCGACGTGGCCACCCAGCTGCTGCACGCTGTCACCCAGCTGCTGCACGCTGTCACCCAGTTGCTGCACGCTGTCACCCAGTTGCTGCACGCTGTCACCCAGTTGCTTGACGGCGGTCTCCAGCTGCTTGACGTTCCCATCGATGCGTTTGACGTTCCCATCAAGACGGCGGACATCGTCGCGCATGTCTGCCAGACATTCCATGGTGAAGGCGAAATCCTCGCTCTGGCGTTGGCGCAGATCTTTGACGGCGGTCTGAAGATACTCGAGTCGGCGATCCATGATTTGTCCCTCCTGGCGTACAAGATGATTATACTCCAGAGTCTAACCCGGCCCAAGATCGGCTTCAGTGATGAAAGGTACCGTTTCTGGTCAGCGGGTGGCGGGCTGGACGTGTTTTTCGAGCAAGTTGTCGGCCACGCGCTCGCGTCTGGCCAGGGTGACGAGCTCGCGCGGGAGGGTGAAGGTGACGTCCTCCTCGACCACGTTGTAGGGCTCCACCACCACCTCGTGGTGGCGCTTGACCCAGGCCAGGACCTCCTGGACCAGGGTCTCGGGGGCGGAGGCGCCGGCGGTGATGCCCAGAGTCTCGACTGCGCTCAGGTCGACCTGGTTCATCTCGGAGGCGTCATTGATGAGCTGCGAGCGGCAGCCGTGGCTCTTGGCCACCTCCACCAGGCGGTTGGAGTTGCTGGAGGTGGGCGAGCCGATCACCAGGATGACGTCGCAGTCGCCGGCCATCTTGCGCACGGCCGCCTGGCGGTTGGTGGTGGCGTAGCAGATGTCGTCGGTGGGCGGGCCCTGGATGTGAGGGAAGCGCTTCTTGAGGGCCTCGATGACCACGTTGGCGTCGTCCACCGAGAGGGTGGTCTGGGTCAGGTAGACTACCTCGTCGGGGTTCTTGAGCTCGAGCTTTTCGACGTCGGCCGGGCTCTCGACCAGGGTGATGGCCTCGGGGGCCTCGCCCATGGTGCCCTCCACCTCGACGTGGCCACGATGGCCTACCAGCACGATGGAGAAGCCCTTCTTGGCATAGCGCACGGCCTCGAGGTGGACCTTGGTGACCAGGGGACAGGTGGCGTCGATGACCTTCAGGTTGCGCTCTTTGGCCTCGGAGCGGACGAACGGCGAGACGCCGTGAGCCGAGAAGATGATGGTGCCGCCCTCGGGAACCTCGCTCAGGTGGTCGACGAAAACCGCGCCCTTCTGGCGAAGCTCATCACACACGAGGTCATTGTGGACGATCTCGTGGCGCACGTAGACAGGCGCTCCATAGGTCTGGAGGGCGATCTCCACCACGTCAATGGCCCGATCGACGCCGGCGCAGAAACCGCGGGGCTGGGCGAGCAAGACTTTCATTCAACACCTCCGGAGGTTGGCGGTCGATTCTCTGGGGCGCGGCTCGATCCCTGCCGAGCAAAGGTTGGCTGCGCTTCACGCCGGGCCACATCGCGTGCGAGGGCCTTGAACAAGTCCCGATCTTGCCAGGGGGATCACGGCGAGCTGAGCATTTGGAGGATTCGACCAGAGAGCTGGCACTGACGCGCCAGGTCGAGCGGGGTCGCGCCCTGATGGCTGCGGATCTCCCTGCTGCAGCCAGATTGGAGCAGGCTTTCCACGCTGAGCGGACAGACCCTGAGAACGGCCAGGTGCAGAGGGGTGTTCCCATCGCTGTCCACGGCGTTGGGCTCGGCACCTCTGGAAATCAACAGCGTGATCATGCCGGGGTTGTTGGCTTCGGCGGCATAGTGCAGCGGGGTCCACTGATTGATGCTGCGAGCGTTGACTTGCGCTCCCCGCTCGAGCAACAGCCGGGCCAGCTCGAGCCACTCGTCGGCCTTCCCCAGGGGAGGGCTGCACAATCCCCTGCCACAGCCGGCAACGATGTGCAGGGGCGAGTCCTGGCTCTTGCCGACCGGGTCCGCCCCGAGCCGGAGAAGGGCCGAGGCCGTCTCCACGTTCTGCTGGAGGCAAGCCGCCATCAGCGGAGTGATCCCCAGCAGGCTGCAAGCCTCCAGGTCCAGGCCCTGGGATACCAGATACTCGACCAGCTGGCCGTTCCCGTTGCGGGCAGCCAGATGCAGCAGCGTCTCTTGCGAGCCGTCCCGGAGCCGGAGCAGCGACGCGTCGGCGCGCAAGTCGGCCAGGACCGCCCCGGGGTCTTCCCGCATTCGCCTGCCCAGTGGCACGAGATCCGGATCGGCCCCGGCCGAAAGCAGCAGGCCTATCAGCAAGAAGAGGAAGCCCAGCGGGCCTCTCACGGGCCAGGCTCAGGCAGGAAGAGGTCGTGACTGGCTCGGAGGCTGGTGAACCGGGATTGCCGGGGGCCGGTCGACCAGAACCGGGTCGGGCAAAGTCCTGGGCATCTCCTGACGCCGCGACTCAGCTTGCGCTTCATCGACCAGCCTTGGCAACGACCAGACTCGATTCCTCCCGAGAGGTCCAGCCGCAAACCCCCGTGGCGGAGGAGCTACGCTCTCGGGGGCCCCTCCCCCGCCTGCGCCACCATAAGATGTTGGATGCTGCGGCCGGACCTCTACAACCTGTTGGGCGTCGCGCAGCCAGAAAACCGTGTCAAGGGGGTCCGGCTGCGCTCCAAGCCGGACCGGGCGCAATCGCTGATGGGTGCCACCCGGCCCGGCCCGTGGCCTACTTGAAGGAGTATCCCTTCTTGCCGGCCTGCTCTTGCACGGTGCTGATCACCAGGGCGTCCAGGGTGGACTCGCGGCCGGCCTTCTCGCGCTCCTTGGCCACGTACTCCTCGCGCTCGGCGGTCAGCTTCTTGATCCTGGCCTGGAGCGCTTCGCGCTCTTGTTGTTTCTCGGCCACGAATTGCTTGCGCTCATCGGCGTTCATCGACTGCATGGGGGCGGGCAGCTCCGCCGGCGCTACCGAGCCCAGATCCACCTTGCCTTCTTTGGCGGCGTCCACCAGGTCCCAGCTGGAATTGTCATACTGCTTGGAGGACTTGGCCGCGGCCCGGTAAGCCACCACCTCCGAGGACGCGCCGGCGGCGTTGGTATCCTGGGCGGCCTGGCGCTGCAGGGCGACGCGACCCTGCGAGCCATAGGGCACGTAGGATTTGTTGAGCTCTGAGCTCAGGCGTGCCAGCTCGTCGTCCTGGGGGGCGGCGATGTAGGCCACCTTCTGGTTGGTATCCAGGGTGAGATAGCGGCCGTCGCCCAGGGAGGCGCCCTGCGACCACAGGGGGGCGTCCTGATCGGTGGGGCTGCCACAGAAGATGGTATTGACGAAGATGTTGCGCTTTTTGGCGGCGGCGCAGACGTCACGGAAGTTGAGGGGACCCTGGTCGAAGGGCTCGTTGCCGGCCACGAAGATCAAGTTGAGATCGCCCGGCTTCTTGCTCCAGTCAAGCTCGTTCAGGCCGGCCTGGATGACGCTGGCGCAGTATTCCTCGCCACCGTTGGTGCGCAGAGCGAAGAGCTCCTCGGAGACTTTGTCGAGCTCGGTGGTGAAGCCCACCACCTTGCGCACGTAGCCCTTCTCGCCCGAGAGGCTGTCGTTGCCGAACTCATAGAGGGCCACCTCCAGGCGCGGCTCCTGGCCCTGGTAGCGAGCTTTGCCGAACTCGTTGACCACGCGCCAGAGCTGGTTGCGGGCCTGGTCGATGAGACCGTCCATGCTGTTGGAGGTGTCGAGCATGATGGCCAGCTTGATGGTGGGCGCATCGGTAAGCGCCGGCGCCGGGTCAGGGGTGGCGGTGCGGGTGACCGTGGGAGTGGGTGTGGTGGTGACCACAACCTGTGGTTGGGGCTTTTGCACCCAGAGATAGGTGGACATGACGCCCGCCAGGAAGAGGCTCGAAAGGACCAGGCCTTGCTTGTTCATCGTCAGGACGCTCCCCGTTCGGTGTTGGATGAGGACATGGTCGTGGAAGGGGCGGGATTCTTCCCGGAGAAATTCTGTCGGTGCGAATTGTCTTGATCGCTTTGCTTCTGGCCCTCCCCCTGTGGGCGGAGGGGGAGCCGGTCACGCCCGGCATTAAGCTCAACAAGGCGTATGGCCAGGCGCGGCTGGCCGACCAGCAGCGCTGCATCGTGGAATACGACGTGCGCTCGGTAGGGGGAGCGGGGATCGTGCTCTTCATCTGGGGGGCCAAGGACCCGCCCGAGCGGCCGCGCCGGGTTTGGCGCTTCGACAAGCCCAACGACAGCCGGCAGCTCTTCATGAACGACCTGCCCCTGTCACTCTACTCGCTGCGCGGCGTGGCCATCGACCGGGAGGGCAAGCCGGTGGCGCTCCCCTCCCCTTTCATCGCTCTGGAATACGGAGGCTGGAAGGCCTGGCGCGACGTGCAGCCAGACACGGCCGCCCAGCCCGATACCTTCGCCGACGCGGGACGGCTGACCCCGGAGAACATGGAGGACCGGCCCCAGGTCGTGGTGCTGCCGGGGGCCAACGTGTGCGGCTATGGCAAGTCTATCGTGCTGACGGCGGCCATCAAGAATCTGCCGGCCGACGAGCAGGTGCTCTGGGAGGTCGAGGGCGAGGGAGACATCAAGGTGATGAACCAGGGCCAGGCGGTGTTCACGGCTCCGACCGACATGGTGGGGCAGAGCCTGAGCCGGGTCATCGTGCGCAGCCGGCGCTACCCGGACGTTTACGGAACGGCATCGGTGCTGCTCACGGACGTGAAGGAAGGGGATAATCCCGGAGTTCGCTGAGAGGGCTGCGGAAAAGGGCATTCCCGTCGACAGTCCCCAGACGTAAGTGCAAGGCCTTCAGTCTTGCATTTCACAACGAGTTGGAACTGCCTTCCAGCGCGTTCGGCAGATGGGGCTAATGGGCAAAACCAATGTGCGAGCGCATTAGAGACGACTGTCAAGGTGGAGCGCGCTGCGCTGGTGACGAAACTCGGGCAAACTGGACGACAAGAGCTCCAGCAAATGCTCGATGTCCACCTCCGACTCACCCTCCACAATGCTCTGCATGCGAGCCATCAATTCGGGGAGATCGAGCGAGGGATTGACCAGGTAAGGTACGCCCATCAGGGACTCCAGCCCGATCTCGCGAATCGTCTCCCCCGCTCCGACGAACTCCTCGTAAGGCTTCTCGCCGGTCGTATCACAAGGTGTGAGGAGCAAGGGCACGCGGCCCCGGGCATAGTCTTCACGAGCCTTCGCGCGAGCCTCTTCCTCGGAGTCATATTCTCGCGGCGTTCGGCCCAGGTGGGTGACCAGATCCCGGCCCACGTCCTCCAGGAGCTTCAAATCGCACTCCGCGTCGAGACGAGGCACGACGACGTGTCGGGCAGGACTGAGGAAGGCCGCAAGGGTGCAAAGCTGACCAGACTCGCGCAGGGAGACAAAAAAACGACGAGTATTGCGAGGGATCGGCAGCGGCTGTTGGCGCTCGAGCCTGCGGAGAAAACCCTGCAGCAAGCTGCCCTCAGAAAAGGCCACATTGGCAAACCGGGCGGTCGCATGAGGTTGGTCAGAGCGCTCAAAAATGACGTGCTCCATCAGCCGCTTTGTGGCCCCCATCACGTTGACCGGATTGGCCGCTTTGTCGGTTGAGACACAGAAAAAGTGCTCCGGTTGCTTGAGCCAGCGTAAGAGCCGCCAGACGAACAGCACGTTGACCCGGAGCATCTGCATGATGGAGTAGACATCCTTCTCAGAGCGCACGTGCTTGAGAGCGGCAAAGCACAAAACGCAGTGGTAGGGTGGCTGATCCTCCAGAAAGCGACGCATGATGCTCGAGCCGAAGTCGATCGGCAGAGTGCGGAAATCGTTTACAGACAGGCCTTCGGGGCGTCCCCGCAAGTTGCGCACGAGTTCTGCCAGGTTATTCTCGTTGTGGTCGACGACGTGCAGGGAAGCCGGCCGGAAGCCGGAGAGAACCTCGATGGTAGCCTGCCCGATGCTTCCGCCCCCCCCGACTACCAGCACCCGCTTCCCCTCGATGGCGGCGACCAAACGGCCGTGATGGCGGCGCAGGTCCTCAGCAAACAGGTCCACATCGCGCCGCGTGGCCAGTTGCCCTAACTCTCCCGCTCCTATCATTGCGTGCGTCGGATCCTCTTGGTCAAAGTATTCCCTAGATCGTCGTGAGTTTGAGCCAGGTGCTCTGGCCCCTGGCCAGTCAGGCTCCGCCCAGCCCCTGCTCGGTTACGCACGGGCCTTACGCAGACTCCCTGCAATCTCCTCCCGGGCCCACGACACTCCCTCGCGCTGACCTGTTCAGTCTGCGCGCCAGTCCTGTCGCTTCGCGCCATGGCTGGCGCACAAAAAGAAGGGCCCGAGTGATCGGGCCCTTCGAAAAATATCCCCGGCGGTGACCTACTCTCCCACCCGGTCGCCCGGGCAGTACCATCGGCGCTGGAAGGCTTAACTGCCGTGTTCGGAATGGGAACGGGT
>JAANMX010001170.1_pt1 | contig 30754 bp, 25 predicted proteins | sample 7279681 | NCBI WGS metagenome assembly JAANMX01 (sample SAMN14094542, study PRJNA606508) | bioreactor metagenome | isolation source: A lab-scale SPAN reactor treating ammonium-rich wastewater day 351 | place: Ireland: Galway | collected 2018-01-01 | reverse complement strand
GGCTTGTCAAAGAATAACTTCCCGTTTTGGTGCGTCGCACTGTCCAGATGAGGTTGCGGACTGGAGTCATTTCGTGGACAGTGCGACGCACCGGATGGAGAGTCCTAAGTATCCACAAATCCCCGGCACACGGACTTCAATGGCTGTGTAGGCCATATTGGCTCGTTAGAACAGAAAGTGCCGGGGACTTTGACCGGATATTTTATTCTTTGGAACAGCCTAAATCCTTCAATCGGTCTACCAACTCATCCAGACCCGTATCGACCTCTCTATAGGTCAGCCCCAGACGTTCGGCGGCCTGGCGCGCCCGGGCAGACTCGTCCTGATCCGGCAGTTGGCGCAGATAGAGCACATCCGTATAGTTGGCAAAGTAGACATCCCGCAATTGGGGATAGCGATCCAGCCCCAATTCGGGCACAACCAGCCCCTCGAAGTGATGGGCCAGAAAGTCGGTCAGGTAGAATGTGCCGGGGCGTTCCTCTGCCTGTTGACGAAAGACCCCGCCCCCGTAGAAGTCGTAGCAGTGGGGGCCGGGGATGCGCAGAGCGTGGGGATAGCGTTCCAGCAGCGCATCCAGACTGCCCCCGCTGCCACAATCCCCATAGCCGATGAGGATACGGTCAAAACGGCCTGCCCAGGCGTCCAGCCGCTTCTCCACAGCCGGGGCAATAGCTTCGGGTCGATTGTGCAATTGGGCGGGCACGGCGGTCAGTTCGTAGTCCCAGCCCAGATGCTGGGCCACGGCCACCAATTCCCGCACAATCGCGCCACAGGCAACGATACCGATCTTCATAGACTTTTCACTTTCTCCACGAAATGGTTATCTCATCAAATCTGTGAGCAAGTGCTGGGGACTTTTCGTCCCAGCGGGCCGGATTTTTCATTCTGTCGCCTCGTCCCACAAATAATCCCCGTCACTGGTAACTACCCAGCCAACGACAGAAATAACCACTGAATACACAGAATACGCGGAAGTTCTGCGCTTTTTTTAGTGTGTTCCGTGTTTTCCGTGGTGAATAAGCAGAGGATGCCTGAGCAGTTACCGTCACTAGAAATTTGGCAGGAAGAGCAGAAAGCCGACAGATGCCACCTATTGTATCACACTCTCAGCACAATCTTCCCGATGTTCTCGTAGCCCCGCATATATTCATGCGCGGCCTGGGCCTCTTGCACGGGAAAGCTGCGGTCGATGACCGGGCGGATGGCTCCGCTTTCGATATGCGGCCAGAATTGTTCCCGGAAGCGGCCCACAATCTCCAGCTTTTCGTCCAGGGGTCGGGCGCGCAGGACAGAGCCGATCAGCCGGGCGCGCTTGCCCATCAACTGGCCGATGTTGATTTCCCCCACCCCACCGCCCAGCGTAGCAATCCAGACCAGCCGCCCCCGCATTTTCAGCAGGTCAATGTTGCGCTGCAGATAGGCTGCACCCACCATATCCAGAATCACATCCACTCCCGCGCCGCCGGTAAAGGAGCGGGTCTCCTCGACGAAATCTTCTGCGTTGTAGTTGATGGCCCGGTCCGCACCCACAGAAAGGCAGGCCGCCACCTTCTCCGGCTTGCCCGCGGTGGTGATGACCGTCCCGCCCGCGGTCTTGACCAATTGGATGGCTGCTGTGCCCACGCCGCTGGCCCCGCCGTGAACCAGAACCGTCTCGCCCGCCTGGAAGTTGGCCTCCATAAAGATATTGACGAAGGCGGTCAGGTAGACCTCTGGCAGGGAAGCGGCCTCGGCCCAACTCCACCCGGCGGGGACGGGGAAGAGCATCCGGTGATCGACGATTGTCCGTTCGGCGTAGCCACCGCCCGCCAGCAGACTGCACACCCGATCCCCCACCTGCCAGCCGGTCACATTCGCTCCGACAGCGGCAATCGTCCCGGCCATATCCAGCCCCAAAATGGGCGACGCGCCCGGCGGTGGCGCATAGTTGCCCGCTGCCTGGGCCAGGTCCGCCCGGTTCAGTGTCGTGGCGTGGATCTCCACCAGCACGTCGTCCGGCCCCATCGCCGGCTCGTCGGCCTCGGCCCAAAGCAGGCGGGGGCCATCCGCGCCCTGTACAATCTGAATTGCATTCATCTCATCTTCTCCAAAAGTGGGGGTTCGATGCTCTCCCGGCAAAGGCTCAGACGGAGAGTGTGCCTGCCGTGCCCAACAGCCCGCGCAGGGCCTCCATCATTCCCATATGGCGGCTGCCGTGGCTGGCGTGAAAGACCAAATCCTGCGCGACAATCGACTCCTTCGGCTCCGTGGCCCACACCTTGCCCGTCGTCCCGTCGTAGCCGTAGTCCAGAATGCCGTGGTAAGTCTTCTCGAAATCAGCATCTGTCAGCCTCTCCAGCGTTTGGCTGGAGGCGTCAAACGCACTTTTGGCATAGGCAAGAATTTCGTTCTGGCCGACCTGGGCAATCGTCGCCTGAGCATCCCCGTGGGTCTGGCCCATACCCGAATCAAATACACCCAAACGTCCCGGCGTCAGATTCCAGCGGGCGGGCACTCCTTCCCGCTGCCAAATCTCATCGCTGGCAAACCCATCGGTCACCTGCGTCAATTTGGCCTGCAAGCGGTCGGCAAAGCGCGCCATATGCCACAGGTGCCAGCCGATGGGTGGTGCATCTGAACTAAAAACGTGGACAAACTGGTCGTTATTGACCGACTCACCGGCCCGGATCAGCCAGTTGTGAACCAACTTTACCCGTTCCTTCGTATGTCGATTTGCGCTGATTTGCATTACTGCTCCGTTTGCTGGCGATCTCAGGAAAGAACGGTGGACAGGGACTCTGCCATCAATCGTTAATCACAAACTCCACCAGCGCGGCCAGCATCCCATCAAAGACCGACAGCCGGGCCACTTCGTAGCCGTGGCTGTTTTCGCGCACGTGGCCGAAGCAGGCGATGCGGGCCGCGCTGCCGTTGGCCCGCACCAGACTGGCGTCGCTGGCCGCGCCGTCGTAGACCACCGGCTGTAGCTCCGTGCCCGCCCGCGCTGCCGCGGCCAGCAGTTGGCGCAGCAGGGGCTGGTCGTAGTGGGTCAGCCGGTCTTTGCTCCAGATGCCAGGGCGACCATCCAACGCCAAAGGCGCACCCGCGGGGATGGGACAGCCGTCGATGGCGATGAAAATTTCCGGCTGCTCCCGGGCCGCCACCAGTTTGGCCCCCTGGCCACCCCCTTCTTCGTGGACGGTGAAGGCGATGAGCGTCGGGTTCAGCGGCGTCAGCTTCTCCCGTTGCAGATGTTCCAGCAGACGCAGCAGGGCCACAACGCCCATACGGTCGTCAAAGGTCCAGGCCGCCACCAGTGGATCGTCTGCCGGGCCAAAGAGAACGGGGCCGCGCATTTCACGCACAGGCACAGCCGTTGAGCCGGGGCGCACCCCGGCCGTATTCAACTGGGCGGGCGACAGACCGGTGATCACCCGGCAATCGTTCCAGCCGATGGCCTTTTCGCCCAGGCTGCCGCCGTGGGTGGAGCCAAAGGAGAGCACGCCGATCAGCGGTTCGCCGTCGCCGATAATCTCCACCGGCCCTTCGCCCAGCTTCCAGGGATGCAGCCCGCCGGAGCGATCCACCCGCAGATCGCCGTTGGCCTCGATGCGGGTAACAACCATCCCGATTTCGTCCAGATGCGCGGCGTAGCAGGTCAGCGGCCCGTCGCTCTCCCGCCCGGCCAGACGCACGAGGATATTGCCCGATCCGTCGCTTTCGTGGGCCACGCCGATGGCGTCCAATTTGGCCCGCACAATCCCGGCGATGGCCTCCTCCCGGCCCGAAGGCGCGGCTACCAGCAGAGATTCAAAAAGTGTCAGGCTGGGATGGGTCGTGTGATGGGTAGGCATAGAATGCTCCTGTGGGTGGTAGGTTACAAGCCAAGTTAGTCGGGTGAACGCAAAATGTAAGAGGTCGCCACATGCGTTCGTTCTTCATCCAAACCGGTGAAACGTGAAACGTGAATTTACGTCACGTGATCTCACGTTTCACGTCTTCCCGTTTCCGGACGCTTCCCACTGGGTGCGCGCCCGCCGCACGACATTTCGGGATTCGCCATACATTGGCAGCTCATCCAGCCCTTCCATTGCCACCCAGCGGGCGTCGGCCGCGTCGTCGGCTGGGCGCAGATCGCCGGAGAGATAGCGCCCCCAATAGTCTACAACGACGTAGTGGTAACGCACCTGCCCCTGCTCGTCCCGGATGATCGGCTCGAAGAGCGCCACCAGATCGCAGATTTCCACCGCCAGCCCGCACTCCTCCATCACCTCCCGGGCCACGGCATCGACCAGCCGCTCACCGACCTCCACCAGCCCACCGGGCAACCCCCACTGGCCTTCGTTCGGCGGCTTGCCCCGCTGCACCAGCAGCACCTCTCCCGCTTCATTGAAGATAGCCGCGGCTGTCCCCACCAGAGGGGCAAGCGGGTATTCGCGTTGGATACTCATCGGACTCTCCCCGTTCCATTCCGGTCTATTCCACCCGCACACTCCAGCCGTTGCGGATGGATTCCAGCACGGCCAGGGCTGTCTGCAAATTGCGCACGCCGTCGTTGGCTGTGGCAAGAAAGCCGCTGGCCCGGGCTGCGTTTGTCGGCTCTGCCAGGGCCTGGTGAAAGGCGCTGACAGTGGCGCTGTAATGGTCCGGCCCTTGCACAGAGATTACCTCCACTTCGTCGTTGCGCACAAGCAGCAGCTCGCTGGGCCGCCGCCGGCTCCACCAGTGGTGAACCCGCAGAGACCCCCGGCTGCCGTAGAGTTCCACGCTGCTGAAACGGTGGGGCGTCACAAAGGAGTCGTGGCACTGGATCAGTTGCCCGCCCCGACGCAAGCGCAAATTGACCACTACTTCGTCATCCACATCTGGGGAGAGCACCCGCCGGGCTGCCAGTCCGGTCACCTGCTCCACCTCATCGGCAAAGAGCCAGCGGGCCAGATCGATGTCGTGAATGGTTCTGTCCAGCACCACACCGCCCCCTTCACCGGTCAACCGCCAGGTTTGAAGTTCCGCCGCCAGGGGCGCACAGTTGACTATCTGGCAGCCCAGCAGCTCCCCGATGGCGTAATCCCGGACCAATTCGGCCATACGGGCCAGGGCGGCATCGCCCCGGTAGGCATAGTTGGGCACAAGCAGCAGACCCATCTGCCGGGCCGTGCGCTCCAGGTGGAGCGCTTCGCTGGTCGCCAGGGCCAGCGGCGTCTCGCAGAGTACGTGCTTGCCCGCTTCCAGCCCAGCCAGAGCCAGACTGTACTGGTGGCGGGGTTGGCTGCTGACGTAAACGCAGGTTATATCCTGACGAGCCAACAGATCCTGCCAACGCTCGTAGGCCCGGACCAGCCGATTCTCGACGGCAAAGGCCCTGCCCCGGCTGGCGCTGTGGCTATAGACCCCGGCAATCTGCGCGCCCCCCCCGCCGCCATCGGGCCGGTTCTGGCTGCGTAAAGCAGGAATCAGGGAATTCTGCGCGGTGCGGCTGGCCCCCAGAAGCGCCCAACGGACTGTATCGGTTTGTTCATCGGCCGAACGGGGCCAATCCCTTGCCATTTTCACCATCCGAATTCAGTACTCTGTAAACGAAGTAATTTGGCATCTCTGTAGGTGCGGTTTTGAACCGCACAGCCAGCCGAAGGGGTACTCGTTTCTTGCGCAGCTACAAGCAGCGCCTACGATAAAACAAAAAACTTTGTTGACAGTGTATTCAGGGGCTGACCCGCTTGATTTCGATATAGCTGGAAACAGCCCCAGCCTACTCAATCGGCGCTGATCTCCTGACCCCCTGAGTTTTTATAGAACCAAAGTTTTTTGGAGACGAATTTTCGGCGTTTTTCAAGCACGCGCCAATGGGATATACTACCCGACAGTCACTTAGGCCATCCTGAAGGAGGTCGCTATGCCCCCCACCGCTGAGGAAACCCGCAAAGCAGCTCTGCTGGAACGTATGCGCCGCAGCCGGGCCGACAATCCCTTGCCTGCCGCCACCCGAAGTCTGTCATCTACCCGGCCCACACGCCGGGCCGATCAGGTGGCTTTCCTGTTGCGCCAACTGGACGAACTCCCCCGCAGTCGGGGTGTCGCACCTATTTCACCGGCCACCCAGCGGGCCATCGAGCAGGCGATGCTGCCCCAATACAACTTTCCCTGGTACAGCAATACCCACGAAACAATGGCTGACTGCGCCCTGGCAGCTATGCCCGAATTTGTGCAAAATCTGGTGGCAATGCACAAAGGCTTTTTTGTGCTGGGGGTTGTCGCGCCGGACAAACTCTACAAAGACAGCGTGAATCACGTCTATCACGTGGGCGCGGCCCGCACAGGCCAGGGTTTTGTGGGCTACGGTCACAGCAAAGTGGCCCAGAAGCTGAAGCTGTTGCAGGGGATGCTGGCCCACAGCGGTCAGGTACGGCTGGACAAACAGGCGGCCCGCTTTTTGCAGGGAATCGCCATCCGCCCCTGCCAGCTAATCGCCTACGAAATGGGTGTGTTGAGCCACTACATCTGCGATCTGACCCAGCCTTTCCACACGGATCAGCTCGAACGCTGGGAAGGGCGACTCTTTGACGAGACCCTCTGCCACAAGAGCTTCGAGGCGGATGTGCGGGAAGAAGGGCTGGAGCGGCTGGCCGCAGGAAGAGAGGTGGCTTCATTGGCGGCAGTTGCCGAGCCATCCGACTTTGCCATAGCCCTTGCCCAGGAGAGCAGCAGCCACTATCTGGAAATTGTGCGGGCCTATTATGCGGGGCCGGGCAAGCTGCTGGGCAAACGGGAAGATCGGCTGACAGGGGTCTGGCCCATTGTTCAGGCATCCTTCAATCGAGCCGTCTGGGCCACTGTCTCCCTGTGGATGGCCGTGGGCAACTACGAAAAACGCCTGGCCGCCTCCTTCAACCAGGACATTGCCCTGCGCAAGGCCGGTCAACTCTTCAGCCCGGAGCAGCTCTACCGGGCAGAGATGCTCAACGACGAAATCGTTCTGGGAAGAGAGTAGTTCGCGGATCAGAAGTTCGACTTCTTCCGAGAAGTCGAACTTCTTGCGGATTTTGTAGGTGCGGTTTGTAACCGCACTTTCACCCGGAGAAGTGCGGTTACAAACCGCACCTACAGATTCCACCATCTTTTTGACTCAGTACGGATTTTGCACAAAAAATCCACCACTGAGCCACTGAGGACACAGAGTTTCACTGAAGAAGTCGGGAAGGGGAGAATCTGTAGCGGTGAATGGCTTTCCAATGGACGCCATAGGGTTCCGCGAGAAAAGCTCTGTCGTTCTCTGCGAGTCTCAGTGCTCTCAGTGGCTCAGTGGTTTGTCTTTTGGTTCTGGCTCATCCAGACTCAAAATTCCTCCTCACCCACAATCTGCCGGTAGATGGCGTCCAGATCGCTGTCGTTGTAGAAATGGATGACCAGCCGTCCGCTGCCGTCCTGTTTGCGCTCCAGATTGACTTTTGTGCCCAGGGTGGAGCGGAAGCGGCCTTCCAGCGCGGTCTGATGGGCCAGCACTTCCGCCGGTTCTGGGGCAGGTCCGGGGGGCGCTGGTTGCAGCAGACGGCGCACCAGTGCTTCGGTCTGGCGCACAGTCAGCTCCCGGCCTGTCACCTGCTCCAGGGCTTTTTCCATCCGGGGATGATCGGGCAGGGCAAGCAGGGCCCGGGCGTGGCCCGCACTGATCTGGCCGTCGGTCACGGCGGACTGGACAGCCGAAGGCAAGCCCAGCAGACGTACAGTATTGGCGACCGCGGAGCGGCTCTTGCCCACCCGTTCGGCCACCTGGGCCTGGGTCAGCCCAAATTCGGTGATCAGCGAATCGTAGGCCGTCGCCTCTTCCAGTGGGTTCAGATCGGCCCGCTGCACATTTTCCACCAGAGCCCATTCGAGCAGTTGCTGGGGGGATGCTTCGCGCAGGATGACGGGCACGCTCTCCAGCCCGGCCTGCTGGGCGGCCCGCCAGCGCCGTTCTCCGGTAATCAGCCAGAAGCGCTGGGGTTCGTCCAGACTTTCGGTGACAATCAGCGGTTGAATAATGCCGTGCTCGCCAATCGAGGCGGCCAGCTCGGCCAGGGCATCCGGGTTAAAAACCGTGCGGGGCTGGTGGGGGTTGGGGATAATCTCGCCCACGGCCAGCATCCGAATGCCCCCTGCTTCGGCCTGCTGGATGAGTGCCTCCCGATCCCGCTCGCCCGCCGCGGCCGAATTGGTGATCAGCGCGCCCAGCCCCCGCCCCAGCCCCCGGCGCTTGCGTAGATTGCTGTCGCTCATCCCCTGCCCTCCATTCGCTGCATAAACTCATCGGCCAATGCCTGGTAGGCCAGCGCGCCGGCGCTGGCCGGGGCATAGCTCAGAATTGTCTGCCCAAAGCTGGGCGCTTCGCTCAGGCGCACATTGCGGGGAATAATCGTCTGGAAAATTTCGTGGGGAAAGTGGGCCTGCACCTCTGCCACCACCTGCTGGCTCAGGTTTGTGCGCCCGTCGTACATCGTCAGCACGACGCCCGCCACCCGCAGCCGGGGGTTGAGTATCTCCCGCACTTGGGTCAGTGTATTCAAGAGCAGGCTCAGCCCCTCCAGGGCCAGGTATTCGCACTGTACGGGAATGATCACCCCGTGGCTGGCCGCGGTCAGCCCGTTGATGGTGAGCAGGCCCAGGCTGGGTGGATCGTCGATGAGGATGTAGTCGTACTTGTGGATCACCCCGGCCAGGGCACGGGTTAACAGATTTTCCCGGGCCATCAGACCGGCCATCTCCACCTCTGCGCCCGCCAGGTCCACGCTGGCCGGCACCAGGTCCAGCCCCACCCGGTCGGTCAGGGTAATGGCATCCTGCAGGGGTGTGCGTTCGATAAGAACGTCGTAGAGGCTGACTGTCAGCCCCCGGGGATCGACGCCCAGGCTGGTGGTGGCGTTGCCCTGGGGATCGTTGTCCACCAATAGAACGGATCGCCCGGCCTGGGCCAGAAACGCGCCCAGATTGACGGTTGTGGTGGTCTTGCCCACCCCCCCTTTCTGATTGGCAAAGGCAAAAATCCGGGCGGCCATTGGTTAGTTTACTCCCTCTGTGGGCCAGGGATGGGCGGCCATATAGTCCAGCACAGCCTGGTGGGAAGGGATGGCGGAAGTGCCGGAGCCTTCGACCCCAAAGGAGGCCGTCACATTGGCATAGCGGGCCGCGTCCAGGGGGTCGCCCGTCTCTTGCAGGCGCAGCAAAAAGGCGGTGGCGAAGGTATCGCCTGCGCCGGTGGGGTCCACTTCGTTGGCCGGGCGGGGGGGCACTTGGGTAACCGACACGGATCCGTCGGCCTGGCGCTGATAGACGGTGCTGCCCTCCCGGTATTGGGTCATCACCAGCAAAGGCACATGGGTGCAGTATTCCTCAATGATCGAAAGATCGCCGTCCACATCTTCGATGGAGAGAATCAGCGCGTCCAGATGGGGCAGGAACTCTTCCGCCGTGCGCCAGGGGGTGGGATGAACCCGGCCATCCCCGTCCCAGCGGCGCATCCAGCCCTGGGGAACAGCCGCCACAACCGTATCTTCGGGGAAGATGTGGATCATATCCGGCTCGATCTCCCCCACCAGTGGCCCCAGCAGGACAACTTTGGGGGAACGTAACTCTTCCGGGACATCCGCGGCGGCGATGACCGCTGCCGGAGTGTAGCAATACTGGATACGTCCGGTGGATGTGTAGATGTTGGCGAAGGTAGTGGTGTGTTGGCTGGGCAGGGCATACAGGCCGCCCACCTCGCGCAATACGGAAAGGTCCACATCGCCGGCGGCCCGGGTGAGGACGGTGGGATGACGGCCCAGATGGGAAGCCGTGACCGCGGCAAAGCTGACCGTGCCGCCGAGAACGTATTCGGTAGCTGTTGGGTCTGCGGTGGGAATGTCTCGGGTGACGTGACCGATCACCAGAAAGTCCAGGGGGGGGTGGGCAGGTATTGGCATAAATTCCAGAGGTTGGGTGTAGTGGTTGGCAGAACAGAAAAAGCCCACCTGAACGCGTTCGGGTGGGCTTCATTGTACTTTCTCGCAGGCTATTTGAGCAAGATTTGGATTTTACGCCGGGTATCTTCGCCGATGCTCTCGGTGTAGACCTGGGGATGGCCGCGCAGGGCGATGTGAATCAGTCGCCGCTCGCTGGCTGGCATTGGCTCCAGGGCTACAGGACGGCCTGTCTCCACCACCTGGGCCGCCATACGCAGGGCCATCTGGGCCAGTTTTTCTGATCGGCGATCCTTATAGCCATCCACATCGACAACGATATTTGTCCAGCGGTGCAACTTCTGGTTGACCATCAGGCGCACCAGATATTGCATACTGGAGAGGGTCTCGCCGTGACGACCGATCAGCGAACCCAGACCGTCACCGACCAGATTGAGGTAGATGGAACTCTCTTTTTCGTCGGGCTCCTGGCGCTGGCTGCCTTCGACCTGGGCGTTCAGCCCCATCAGCGATACCATTTCCAGCAGCAGATCGCTGGCCAGGGCGACTACTTCTGCCGGGTCCAAATCAGAATCGTCGTATGTCTCGTCGTATGTCTCGTCGTCTTCGTCCTCGTTATCCCTGTCCCCGGTATCCCTGTCGGGAGTAACCAACGGGGCGTCGTCGTCATCGCTCTCCTCTGTTTCCTGGGTCTTCTCTGCTACAACCGCGGGGACAGGAGAGGGCGCGGGTGCGGGGGGTGGCGCGGGCGCAGGTGTGGCGACAGGGGGGGCTGGGGGTTTGGGCGCAGGCGCAGGCCGCGGGGTAATTCGTACCCGGGCATTTGTGCTGCCAATGCCCAAGAGACCCCGGCTGCCTTCGTGCAGAACCTCAATGTCCACCTGGTTGCGGTTCAGCCCCAGATGGCGTACTCCCTCATCAATTGCTGCGTCTACGGTTTTGGCGGAAAATTCCTGGCTCTGTTCAACCATTGCATTACTTCCTTCGTCGTTGGCGCCGGGTTTGCTTGCGGGTGGGCTGGGGTGCTTTTGGTTTATCGCTCTCGTCAGCATCTTTCGAGACAGAGGGCGCAGGACCGCTTGCCGGGGCCAGTGCGGGTTTGTTACTGCCTCTCAATATACTACCACCACCCTGCATATTATTGACAGCCATCGTCTGTCCCATCTGCAAAAGGTTGCTGGTTACCCAGTAAAGAGTAAGTCCAGCGGGCACTTGCAATGTGAAGAAGCCAAACATCAGCGTCATAATCGTAGACATTTGGCCCATCATCCCGGCGGCCCCTTCGCCGGTGGTCGGGGTGGTAGCCGTCGTCATCTTCTGCATCACATATTGGCTTACCATCAGCAGCGCGGGCAGAATCAGATAGGAGACCAGATGCCAGTATTCTCCGCCATTGAAAAGCTCTGGTATCCAGCCCATTCCGTCGGTATAGTGGGGGAAGCCCAGATTGGGAATCCAGAAGAATTTTGCATTTTCCAGGGTGGTGCCCAGAGCAATCAGGGCCGAGTAGAGACCGAAAAGAACAGGCATCTGCACAACCATTGGCAGACAGCCGCTCAGTGGGTTTACCCCTGCTTCCTGATAGAGCTTCATCTGCTCTTGGGAAAGCTTCTCCCGATCTTTGCCATACTTCTTTTGCAGTTCCTGGATTTTGGGTTGCAGGTCTTTCTGCGCCTGCATTCCTTTGATCTGTGTGACTGTCAGGGGAAAGGTGATTACCTTAATCGCCAGGGTGAAAAGAATGATAGCAAAGCCCCAGCTATAGGGTATGTTGGCGTTCGCCAGAGCCTCGTTCAGCCAGACCAGCCCTTTGGCCAGGGGCCAGACGAGGTAGACCTGCCACAAACCCTCTGGGGGGGTGGTGGTGACATCCACACCTTCTCGGGGTACACCACAGCCGCTGATCAGCAGCATAGATACCACCAGCACAAGCAAAAGAATCAGATGCTTTCTTTTCACCTTATTACTCCTCACAGACCGAGTTCTTTTCACCCTTGCCGGGCAAGAAAAACGCTCTGTTACAGTTTACGGAACAGGATCATACCCGCCGGGGTGCCAGGGATGACAACGGAAGATGCGCTTGATTCCCATCCAGCCACCTTTGGCCACGCCATACTTTTCGACGGCCTCGTAGGTGTAATGGGAGCAGGTTGGAAGGTAGCGACAGTTGCTGCCCATCAGCGGGGACAGAAAGCGTTGATAGAAGCGGATCAGAACCAACACAATCCAGCGCACGAAATTCTCTCGATTCCCGGCAGACGGGCAAACAAATCCCTGCTTGCCACGCCCTGCGGAAACGTAACTGCTCACCCCCACCCAACCTCCCCCACTGTGGGGAAGGAGTCGATCCAGTTCCCTCCCTGGAATGGGGAGGGGTAGGGTGGGGTGGCTCAACAGGTACGCGGAAACTTTCATTCCGCAGGCTCAGGCGCGGCAGGCGTTGATGGCCCACCCCCGCTGCCAGGGGCTGATAACAAAGACGCCCGCCGAAGCAGGCGGGCGCAGGCGGCGTCGATCTCTGCATATTCTGCGCTTTGGATGGGACCCCGAGCTATCCATACCGCATCCCATCCTGGCAGAATATCACCCATACGCAAACGCACCGATTCACGGATGCGACGGCGTACTCTGTTGCGCTCTACTGCATTGCCAATACGCCGACTGACCGAAAAGCCGTAACGGCTGTAAGGCAAATCATTCGACAACACGCAAAGGACAAGCAATCGATCGCTATACGAGCGGCCCTGGCGGCGAATCTCTTGAAACCGCTCATTCTCACGCACACGGTAGAGACGCTTCACGCTGGTTCACACAACAGGGGTTCACACAACAGATCCCGCATCGCCATTTCTAAACGCACTAATCCACGGACTTGCGTATAGAGAGGCTGACAGAAAGACTTTTACGCCCTTTCAGGCGACGTCGCTTGATCACATTCTGGCCGCCGGGTCGCAACATTCGCTTGCGAAATCCATGCACCCGCAAACGACGGCGGGTTTTGGGCTGCCACGTTCGTTTTACCATTTCGACTCTGCTCCTCGCAAATATACAGGCCAACATCCCGCGTGGGATGGTAAATACTTTACCGACAAGCAAAAATTATACGTCGGGACTGTCCGCCCTGTCAAATCACCGGGCCGCTTTTCCCTCACGTGTTCCGTTTTCAGGTCAAATTGGCAATAATACAATGCAGAAGTACATTTTTCACGCCTGCTGTGTGCGTGCCCGCCCCCCTTGTGGTATGATACTTTTGCGGTTTTCGTTCCTGCCCAGGCAGAGCAGTCCCGTTTGGCTGCTCGCCGCCGGGTCACAGACCCGGCGGAGCAGGAACCTCACGACTATTTCTGCCGCGCTGCGCTAACTATTTCTGGAGTTAATCTGCATTGTCCTATTCACCCACAGAGACGCTCTTTGATTTTCATGTAGCGCCCGCTGCCCCGGAACAGGTTCGGGCATGGCAGGGGCGCGTGGAATATCTGTTGGATGAATCGACTGCGGGCGCTGCTTCGTTTCAAGCCGTGGATGAAGAGATTTCCGGTGAACACCGCAACGGCTCGCCCAGAGCAGAGACGACGGAGCGCCGGGAACGGGCTGGCCTTTCGACGGCACCGGATTTTTTACTTGGGCCAACACAACCCCGCGGGACTGAATTGCCCGGTGGTGGCGTGGACCTTCTGCGCTCCGAGATTGCCGGTCTGCTGGATGTGACACCGGATCAGGTTCGTCTCTTCCCCGAAGCCGAACTGCCCAGCATCGCAGCCCGGGGCGGTCTGGCCCAGCCAGCCCAAGCCCCTCTTTATACCCCGCCCATTCGAGAAGTGGCCCGCAGCCAGTTTATCGATTCGGGTGAGCAGTCGCGTCTTCTCTATCCGTCCCCTGCAGAGCCGAAGAAACCCGAACCGACCGGCTCACTGTTAAGCCGACCGGCCCCCGCACTGGGCAGAATACCCCCGGCCACACCGCCGCCAGTTTCGCTGACCGCAGGGCAGGTCCGCTATCTGGACGAAGAGATCAGCCAGCTTCACGAAGAGGTGAAACGGGTATTGGCTACCCGGCGCGACGTGACGGGCCACGCCCTTTCGTTGCTGCGGGAAGCACGGGAGATTCTTTTGGCCGAACCCCATCGCCTGGGACGGGCCGAGCACAATCTGGGCCAGGTGCGTTCGATGTTGGAACGGGCCAGGGAAGGGCGGCGCCAATCCAGCCAACGGGGTTTCCGGGTGTTGCTCTACCTCGCCTTCTGTCTGGCGGTCACCGTCTTTGGGGGCGTGGCCCTCTTTCTCTATGGGGCAGAGTTGAGCCGGATTGTGCGTTTGCTGGTGGGCAATCAGAGCCGGGTGTTGGCCCATTTGCACCCCTTTTTGTGGGTGACGATTACGGGCAGCCTGGGCGCCGTCAGCGGCGCCATTCTCGGCTTTCTGGCCCATATCCGTTCCGGCCAGGACTTCGACCGGCAGCACGTAGTGCGCTTTGCTGTGCAGCCCGTGATGGGCTTGATTCTGGGCGTTCTTCTCTACCTGCTTTTCTCTCTCCTCTTTTCCGCCATGCAGCTCGACCTGACGGCCCGCCCCGTTACTCGGGCCTTGCCGGTTGTGCTGGCCCTGCCGGTCGGCCTTTGGCAGGAATGGATATACGCCTCTCTCTACCGGATGTCAGGCTTCCTCACCCTGCGTCCCCGCCGCCGCTAAACAGTTCCTGCAATGAAATATCTCTCCCTTCTCGTCTTTGCTGCCGGCGCAACTACGCTGGGCACAGAATTAAGCGCGGCCCGGCTGCTGGACCCCTGGTTTGGTAATAGCCAGATTGTCTGGGCCGGGCTGATTGGGCTGATTCTGCTCTATCTGGCCGCGGGTGCGTGGCTGGGCGGGCGGCTGGCCGACCGATACCCCAGTCTGGAGAGCCTGTTGGCTGTGACCTCCCTGGCCGGGGTAGGGGTGGGTCTGATCCCCGCTGTCAGCCCACCCATTCTGCGCCTGGCCAGTCTGGGTTTGCAGGATTTTGCGCCGGGGCTGCTGGCTGGGACCCTGCTGGCTGTGCTGCTGATCTTCAGCCTGCCGGTTGTTCTGCTGGGCGCGGTGACCCCCTGGGCTGTGCGGCTGGCTCTGGTCGATCTCTCCCACGCTGGGCAGGTGGCAGGGCGGCTCTATGCGGTGGGGACGCTGGGGAGTATTGTGGGTACTTTTCTGCCCGTATTGTGGCTGATCCCCGCTTTTGGCACCCGCTGGAGCTTCTATCTGTTGGCGCTGGGGCTGCTGCTGATCTGCTGCGCAGGCGGCCTGACCGGAGCAGGCAGGGGGTGGCTGCGTTGGGTTCCCTTACTGGGGCTGGCCGTTGTACTGCTGCTTGTCTGGTTTGGCCGTCCCGCCGCGCTGCGCGCCGGGTGGGATGGGCGTATGGACAGCTCACTTCTGTATGAAGACGAGAGTCTCTACAATTATATTGCTGTGCGGGCCTGGGGCAGCGAACGCCATCTGAAACTGAACGAAGGCGTGGGTATTCACAGCGTCTACCATCCCGACACCCGGCTGAGCCAGGGAATTTGGGACTACTTTCTCCTGGCGCCCCTCTTTCAGGCCAGGGAAGAACCGACCGGGCAGGCGCAGGAGGTTCTGGTCATCGGGCTGGCTGGGGGGACTGTGCCCGCTCTGTATACGGATATATTTGGGCCGTGGCCCATCACCGGCATCGAACTGGACCCGGAGATTCTGGCTGTGGGCCAGCGCTTTTTTGAAATGGATCAGCCCAATCTTACCCCCGTTGCGGCTGATGGCCGCCGCTGGCTTCAGCAACAGCCGCGCGACAGGCGCTTCGATCTGATTCTGGTGGATGCCTATCGCCCGCCCTACATCCCCTTTCATCTGACAACTGTGGAGTTTTTTGGGCTTGTGCAGAACCACCTGGCCGACGGGGGAGTCGTGGCGATCAATGTGGGGCGCACGGCCCGCAATTTTGCCCTGGTGGATGCGCTCTCTCTCACGCTGGGGGTCATATTCCCGTCGGTCTTTGTGATTGACGAACCCGGCCCCCCGGATGATCTGGGCAATTCGTTGCTGGTGGCGACCGGCCAACCCTTTGCCCTGGCCGACTTCCAGCGCAATGTGGCCGGGCTACCCCCTGCCTTGGCCCCAGAGTTTCGCTCTTTTGCCGCCCAGGCCGCGGAGCAGGCCCGGGTGGCCGCGCCCCCGGCAGGTACGCCCCTCTTTACCGACGACCGCGCACCGGTGGAGCAGGTGGTACACGGGATTATCTGGGATTTTTTGCGCGGCGCTGATTGAATCGCGAAGGTTCTACCCGGCCGAGTCTTGCGGTTCTGTCACGAACCGATAGACCGAGCGGACAGCTTCTGCGTCACCTTTCCCCCCGTTGCCAGCAGCAGAAATCTCCACCGCGCTCACCAGGGCCAGCAACGCGCCGGTTAGTGCCAGAATGTCCGGCCGGAAACCTGCCACCTCCGACGGAGCATAGAGAATCTCATCCGCGGCGCGATGCAATGGCCCGTCCAGCCGCCCGACCAGCGCGTAGGTAGGGCATCCCTGGGCCTGGGCAAAGGACAAGGCTCTGCCAACTGCGCTATCTTCGTCCGTCGGGCTGAGACCCATCAGCGCGTCCCCTGGGGTCAGGGTAGAGAGAATCGTCGCAAGACGGGCCGGATCGCCGGTTACTGCCTCGGCAAGCAGCCCCTGCCCCCGCAACTGATCCGCCGCGATTCCCACAATGACCCCCAACTCCCCCTCGGCCACCAGCACAATCCGGGCTGCGCTGCGAATCCCCTGCACGATGGATTGCAGGCGGTTGGGCGGGTTATGAATCAGAATCTGGCGCAGGTTGGCGCTCTCCTGGTCGATCCGGGCTTTGAAGATAGCTGCCGGGTCGTGGCTGCCCAATGCCACCGGCTCGTAGACAGCGTAGAGTTCTTCCTTCACCTGCGCCCGCACATCCTGCAGCAATTCGGGATAGCCAGGATAGCCCAAGCGCTGGGAAAAACGCACAACGGTTGTCGTGTCTACATCCACAGCCGCCGCCAACTGGGCGGCTGTCATAAAGGCCACGTCGTAATAACGGCTTACCACAAAGTCACCCACCCGACGATAGCTGGGGCTGAGGCTGCTATATTCGTCCTGTATTTTTTGGCGGTACATTAGCCCCTCCTGATATGGCTGGGGTGGAACAGGAACGGATTCTCCCGTCGTTATGCAGATGATCCTATTCTGGACCAAATCAGCCATAAGGTCGGCGGTCTGGCTTCCGAACAGACCCAATGGATTGGGACTTTCCCTGGCCTATGTTACGATTTCGGAAACTGATGTGAAAATAGCCCTGTAACGCAAGCTGTTAGCTTGCGCCAGCCCGAACCAACAGTTCGGGTTACAAAAGGCAGCGTACGATTTTATTTCATTACTATTTGCATTTTGGCAAAGGGCCTATTGTCTGATGTTGGGTATGACCTACCATTCCGCTCTGCATCCTCGACTCTTCGGGGGAGTTGTGCGCCGCTGGCCCCTGCTGTTTCTGGCGCTGTCGGCGTTTCTGCTGGTTGGCTTTCCAGGCAGCGGACCGATGCTGACAGCGGAGCCAGGGGGCTACGCGGTGCAGGTGGCACCACCGGGAACTGTTCGCTCCCCCCAAAAGGAGGCAGCCCAAGAGATTTCTGAGGCAGAACGCATCAAAACAATTGTGGACCAGCAGAGGATAGGCGGCGGAACAGCCCAAAGCGGGAACGATAGCGCCTATGCGCTTGCCCTGCCGTTGGTACAGATGAGCGAAGCTGACGAAGCCCCCAGCCCGCGCCAAGCGGTAGCCCTGGCCTGGGATGGAGAAGCGCGCAGTGCCCGGATACCCGTCCTGATGTATCACTACCTGAGCGTTCCCCCTGCCGACGCCAACAGCTACCGGCTGGACCTTTCCGTCTCCCCCGATCTTTTCGCCCGCCAGTTGGAGAGTATGCGAGAAGCCGGTTATGTCACCGTCAGCCCCTATGATTTGCTGGCCCATCTGTGGGCAGGCGCGCCTTTGCCAGAAAAACCGGTGGTGATCACCTTTGACGACGGCTATCGGGACAACTATACAAATGCGTTTCCTCTCCTGCGGGAGCGGGGGATGGTGGCTACGATCTTTGTGGTGACCGACTTTATGGACGAAGGGCGGCCCGAATATCTGACCTGGGAGATGGCCCGGGAGATGTGGGCCGCTGGTTTTTCCATCGAATCCCACGGGCGCAACCACGCCAGCCTGAAGAACCGGGATGCGGACTATCTGGTCTGGCAGGCGCTGGGCAGCCTGGAAACTATCGAGTACGAACTGGGCGCGCGTCCCCGTTTTGTCTCTTACCCCGCGGGCGAGTTCGACGCCCAAACCATCGCCATTTTTGAGAGCGCCAACTACTGGGCCGGCTTCACTACGATTCAGGGCGCAACCCACAGCACAGACAATCTCTTCCAACTGCATAGGGTGCGGGTGCGCAACACTACCCAGCCGGAAGAGCTACTCCGTCTGCTGGCATTGGAGTGGTAGCCGGCGGCGTTGTACCCCTCACCGCCCCCTACAGCGTGAAGGGGAGGTCGGCTCTTTGGGCCGCGCCCTCTCCCACACCCAAACGTACACCAATTCCCATCGACCGACACCGCTCTCCCAGCCCGGCCAACAGACCCCGCGCCGCCGTCGTCCCGGCTGGGAGAGCGGTGTCCTGAGCCTGTCGAAGGAGGGTCGGGGGCGACGACCGTTCTGCATAGACCAGCCGCCGAGCGGTCCACAGACGTTCCCACGCGGAGCGCTGGGAACGAGGAAAAGTACCCCCACCCGGCCTCCCCCGCTGCGGGGGAGGGGCTGATTTCCCGTCGGTTTTGATGGGATGTCCACCCACCAGCACCCGCGCCGCCGACAGTCCCCTCCTCCTTCTGAGGAGGGGACTGTTGAGGTCACACATATTCCTCAATCGGCGGGCAGACGCAGACCAGATTGCGGTCGCCGTAGACGTTATCGATGCGGGCCACAAAGGGCCAGAATTTGTTCTCCTTCACCCACGGCGCGGGGAAGGCCGCTACCTCCCGGCTGTAGAGCCGGTCCCAATCAGCCGCGGTGATGGCCGCGGCCGTGTGGGGCGCGTGGTGCAGGGGGCTCTGTTCCGGTGTCAGCTCGCCCCGCTCCACCGCGGCCGCCTCGGCCCGAATCGCCAGCATCGCATCACAGAAACGGTCTAACTCGTCTTTGGACTCGGATTCCGTCGGCTCGATCATCAGCGTCCCGGCCACAGGGAAGGACATTGTGGGGGCGTGGAAGCCGTAGTCGATCAGCCGCTTGGCGATATCCTCCACCTGCACGCCGAACTCCTTCAGCGGGCGGGTGTCGATGATACACTCGTGGGCCACCCGGTCGTTGGCCCCGGTGTAGAGGACCGGATAGACCGTCGCCAGCCGGGCCGCCATATAGTTGGCGTTGAGAATCGCATACTTCGTGGCCTGGGTCAGTCCGCTGCCGCCCATCATCGCAATATAGGCGTAGGAGATGGGCAGGATGCTGGCGCTGCCCCAGGGCGCGGCCGAGATGGTCGCAATCGCTTTCGCGCCGCCCGTGCCGGGGACAACCGCGCTGCCTGGCAGGAAGGGGGTCAGGTGTTTTGCCACACAGATCGGCCCCATCCCCGGCCCGCCGCCGCCGTGGGGGATGCAGAAGGTCTTGTGCAGATTTAGATGGCAGACATCCGCGCCGATGTCGCCGGGACGGCAGAGGCCCACCTGGGCGTTCATATTGGCGCCGTCCATATAGACCTGGCCGCCCCGGCTGTGTACGATACGGCAAATCTCCACAATCGCCTCTTCAAAGACGCCGTGGGTGCTGGGGTATGTGACCATCAAACTGGACAGCCGCTCCCCCGCGGCGTCGGCTTTGGCCCGCAGATCGTCCACATCGACATTGCCGTTGTCGTCGCAGGCCACCACCACCACATCCATCCCGGCCATCACCGCGCTGGCCGGGTTTGTGCCGTGGGCAGAGGACGGGATGAGACAGACAGTGCGCTGATCGTCGCCCCGGCTGCGATGCCAGGCCCGAATGACCATCAGCCCGGCATATTCGCCCTGGGAACCTGCGTTGGGTTGCAAAGAAACGCCGTGGAAGCCGGTAATTTCGGCCAGCGCGTCGCCCAGCTTGCGGAAGAGTTCGGCGTAGCCCTGGGCCTGCTCGGTCGGCGCAAAGGGGTGCAGATGGCCGAAGCCGGGCCAGGTCACGGGGATCATTTCCGTCGTTGCGTTCAATTTCATTGTGCAGGAGCCGAGGGAGATCATCGAGTGTGCTAACGACAAGTCCCGGTTTTCCAGCTTTGTGATGTAGCGCAGCATCTCGGTTTCCGAGCCGATGACATTGAAAATCGGATGGGTCAAAAAGTCGCTGCTGCGGGCAAAGGGCGTGGGATAATCCAGCACCGCGGCCTCGGCCAGCCCCTCCAACTCCTCGTCCCCGTCCACGCCGAAAATTTCCAGAAGCGTGCGCAGTTCCTGCACAGTCGTGGCCTCGTCCAGCGAGACGCCAACCGCGCCATCCGCGTAGATGCGCAGATTGACCCCCAGAGAGAGTGCCTCTTCGATCAGATCGGCCTGGCTGCTGGGGCCACCGCTGATCTTCAGCGTGTCAAAGAAGGGAGCGTCGCCCAATTCGTAGCCGAAATTCTTCAATTCTCCGGCCAGAATCGTCGTGAGCAGTTGCACCCGGCGTGCGATCCGGCGCAGACCGTCCGGGCCGTGATAGACCGCGTACATGGAGGCCATAATCGCCAGCAGCACCTGGGCTGTGCAGATGTTGCTGGTGGCTTTGTCCCGGCGGATGTGCTGCTCCCGGGTTTGCAGGGCCAGACGCATGGCCATTTTGCCCTCGGCATCCTTCGAGACGCCCACCAGACGACCGGGCATAATCCGTTTGAGATCGTCCGTCGTCGCCATAAAGGCGGCGTGGGGACCGCCGTAGCCCAGGGGCACGCCAAAGCGCTGGCTGTTGCCCACGGCAATATCCGCGCCGAAGTCGCCGGGGGGGGTGAGAAGGGTGAGGGCCAGCAGGTCCGTGGCGACGACGACCAGCGCGTCGGCGGCGTGGGCTTGCTCGGTAAAGGTGCGCAGGTCGTGGATCGACCCTTCCGTGTCCGGGTATTGGAGCAGCACGCCAAAGGTCTCCGCGCCAACCTCATAGCTGCGGTGATCCCCTACCACCACTGCGTAGCCCAACGGCTCGGCCCGCCCCTGGATCACATCAATCGTCTGGGGGTGGCACTTCTCCGAGACGAAGAAGACATTGGCCTGGGAAGAACGCTTCTGCGCCCGCTTGCACATCACCATCGCCTCGGCAGCCGCGGTGGCCTCGTCCAGCAGAGAGGCGTTGGCAATATCCAGCCCGGTCAGATCGCTGACCAGCGTTTGGAAATTGAGCAGGGCTTCCAACCGTCCCTGGGCAATCTCCGCCTGGTAGGGGGTGTATTGGGTGTACCAGCCGGGGTTTTCCATAATATTGCGCAGGATGACGCCGGGGGTGAGGGTGTCGTAGTAGCCCATCCCGATAAAGGAGCGGTAGATCCGGTTCCTGGCCGCCATTCCGGCCATCTCGGCCAGCACATCGGATTCCGGGCGGGGCGCGGGCAGGCGCAGGGGGCGGCGCAGACGGATGGCGGCGGGCACTGTCTGATCGATGAGATCGTCCAGAGAGGCTGCGCCGATGACGGCCAGCATCTCCTCCACTTCGGCCCAATTGGGGCCGAGATGACGCTCGACAAAAGCATCGGTGGGGGCGAGCAGGCTGGCTTGTCCTGTACGGCGGACTGGGGGGGTGGGCAGGCTCTTTTCCATTGGGTCTCTCCTCTGATTCTGGGAAGCGGGAGAAGTTCGACTTTTCGGAAAAAGTGTACTGATCAACGAGATGATAAAACGTAGGTGCGGTTTGTAACCGCACTTTCACCCGGAAAAGTGCGGTTACAAACCGCACCTACAGATTCCACCATCTTCTTGATCAGTACAACTTTTCGGAAAAAGTCAAACTTCTAAAAGACCACAGGGCAACAAAAAACGGGCATTCCAAATGAATGCCCGTCTACTCTGTCCTGGACCTGAGAGATTGCCCCTGCCGGCTGGGGGGAGCTACGGCAGGAATTGCCCCGTCGGTGGTTGCGTTGACCCGGAGAAGTTCGACTTTTTCCGAAAAGTCGAACTTCTGGCAGGCCCACGCAACGCTTTCCAGAGCGGCTACCGTGCGACGATCCTTTTGCCTGAGAGTGTCACCCAGGGGGAGGGGCGCTCTCCCTGGGCTTGCACCTTCGGCGCCCTGGGGTCAGGGTCTCTCTCGCCGCGCTGTTTGCGCCCGATGATTTGGTTGTGGGTTCATTATACACGCAACGGGCAAGAACGAAAACGCTGAAACGGAGTATACCCAGGGCAATTGGGTACTTCGTCGTCCACACCTGACAGGTGCGCCACGGATTCGGTGCCCAGTGCGAATTCTCTCTCCTGGCGCACCTGTCAGGTGTTGTTTGCTCCAGAAGTACCCGATTGCCCTCGGCGTATACCCTGATCTGATGGCGAAGGCGTACTAATTGGAAGAAACGGATATGTTATACTATGGGAAGTTAAGTAATCAATCAACCGGGGAGATGCTGTGGAACATAATTTACTGCTGTTATTATCAGGTATTGTCGTGTTGGGTATTCTTTGCCAGTGGGCGGCCTGGTGGCTGAAGGTGCCGGCAATTCTGCCCCTGCTGGCCAGCGGATTTCTGGTCGGGCCGGTCTTTCATCTGGTCGACCCCCACGAATTGCTGGGGGATCTCTTCTTTCCCGTTGTCTCCCTGCTGGTTGCGGTGATTCTCTTTGAAGGCGCGCTGACCCTGAACTTTTCTGACGTGCGGGCGGTGGCAAGTACTGTGCGCAATCTGGTCACCATTGGCGCGCTCATCACCTGGTTTGGAGGGGCCGCGGCGGCCCACTATCTGCTGGATATGGAATGGCTGTTGGCAATCCTCTTTGGCGCGCTGATCGTCGTTACAGGTCCAACGGTGATCGCTCCCCTGTTGCGCAATGTGCGCCCGAATCCACGCATCTATTCGGTGCTTATGTGGGAGGGTATTCTGATCGACCCGGTGGGCGCCTCCCTGGCCGTGCTGGTCTTTGACTTTATTGTGGCCGAGGGCGGTGCTGGGCATGGGGTCAATCCGGCATTGGCCTTTCTGGAGATCGTTCTGGTGGGCTTAGCGTTGGGACTGATCGGCGGCTATATTACGACCCAACTGTTGAAACGCTATCTCATCCCGGATAATCTGCAAGACCTGGTGGTACTGGCGCTGGTGGCTGGTCTGTTTGCCCTCTCTGATACGGTAGAAGCGGAGTCCGGGCTACTTACTGTGACTGTGATGGGCGTCTATCTGGCCAACAGCAATGTGCATCAGTTGCGCGAAATCCTGCACTTCAAAGAGCGGTTGAGCACTCTCTTTATCTCCGGTCTTTTCATTCTATTGGCAGCCAGCATCCAGCTGGAGACCCTTGCCCTGCTGGATTGGCGCAGCCTGGTGTTGCTGGCGATTGTGATCTTTGTCCTGCGCCCCTTGAACATCCAGGCCAGCGCCCTAGGCAGCACGCTGACGGGCAAGGAACGGCTCTTTCTCTCTTGGGTTGCGCCCCGGGGCATTGTGGCCGCGGCAATCACCGCGCTCTTTGCCTTCCGCCTGCAAGAATTGGGCTATACTGAAGCAAAAATCCTGGAGCCTCTGGTCTTTTTGGTGATTGTGGGAACCGTTGTCCTGCAAGGCAGCACGGCCAAATGGTTTGCCCGTCGCCTGGGCGTGGCCGAGGCCGAACCCCAGGGCTTTTTACTGGTGGGTGCCAATCCCTTTGGCCGTCTGCTGGCCAAAGCCATCAAAGAAGAGGGGTTTGTGGTGCGGTTGGTTGACACAGATTTCGAGCATGTGCGCCTGGCCCGGATGGAGGGGCTGGACGCCTATCACGGCAATATCCTCTCGGAATATACGGAGGAGCATCTTTCTCTTTCCGGGATTGGTCGTCTGTTGGCCTTGACCAGCAATGACGAGGCCAACGCGCTGGCCTGCCGCCATTTCAAAGAAGAGTTCGGCTCGGCTGGCATCTATCAGATTGTCCCCCGCTCTTTGGGGCAGAACGACCGCAACCGCGCACCGGGGCTGCGCAGTCTGGGCCGCCTGCTCTTCTGCCAGGCGGCCTCCTACGAGCGACTGCTGGACGATACCCGGCAGGGCGCGGTCATCCGGCGCACCAAAATCACCCCAGAATTTTCCTATGAAACACTGAAGATGCAATGTGGCGATGGATTTGTGCCGTTGATGGCTGTGCAGGATAAGCTGGTGAATATCGCCATAATGGACGGCGATTTTGCGCCCCAGAGCGGGTGGAAAGTCCTGAGCCTTACAGTGGAAAACGAAGAGATGGAGATGGCCGTAAAGAAGAGTGAAGGACTCACCCCTGCTGGTGTATGACTTGGAAATTTCTTGCAAAAGGCGGATAATAGCCTCACCTGTACTGCACTTTTGCTCCCACAGTCCGACCTTCCGGGAAGGGGTCATGCGATCGTCCTGCTGGTGAGAGACGTTCTGACCCCTTCCCGGAAGGCGCAGATCCCTATATCAAAATGGAGAGGAAGAACCGATGGCGCTGATTCCCAGTATGTTACTCAAGCGGCTGTATACGTTTGGCAGCCTGGAAAATGTTGACGAAGGAGTTCGCTTCAATATCAAGAACCGGTTGAGCGACGCCCAGATTACTGAGTTTCAGGAGGTGCGGTTCGACGGGAAAGCCGTGCCCCTGAGCGCCATCACCCTGGACATCGGCCACGGCGGAACCGTAAAACCGGCTGCTATCAGCGAGTCTGCACCTATCGATTTCCCCCTGCGTCAAATTGTGGATGTGATCGTGCATATGCCTGGGCTGGAGAAGGGAAAGCACGAGATTGAGATTGCTGTCAAAACAAAGCCCTTTGGCCGCATCAAATTCAGTGTGGATGACGCCATTTCAGAGCGTCACAAGCTGACCAGCATCCCCCGGGATCGCAACGACGATTACAACCCGGAGATTATCGGGGCACGCCAGCGCTTTGTCTCCGATTTTTCCGACAGCCCGGTGGAGCACATCAGCCACTACTCTTTCGATGCCCATATGACCCAGGGCAATGTGGAGAACTTTACGGGGGTAGTCCAGATTCCCCTGGGCTTTGCCGGCCCCCTGACCATCCACGGCGAACACGCCCAGGGCGATTTTATTATCCCGTTGGCGACAACCGAAGGCACACTGGTGGCTTCGTACAACCGGGGAATAAAGCTGATCAACCTGAGCGGCGGCGTCAAATGTACGGTGGTGGCGGACGCCATGCAGCGTGCGCCGGTCTTTATCTTTGAAGATGCCCGGGGTGCCCGGGATTTTGTCAAATGGGTGGGGGAGAATATGGCGGACATCCGGGAGCACGCCGAGTCTACTTCCAGCGTGGCAAAACTGGATAACATCGACCCCTACCTTTCCAACAAATTCGCTTTTCTGCGCTTCAACTACACCACAGGAGATGCCGCGGGGCAAAATATGGTGGGGCGGGCCACCTTTGCCGCCTGTTCGTGGATTTTGGATCACTACAGCGGCATCGAACGCTTTTTTCTGGAGTCCAACTTTGCCACGGACAAGAAAGCCAGCCAGGTGAACATTATGCGTACCCGGGGCAAGCGGGTAACCGCCGAGGTGATTGTGCCCCGAAATGTGCTGATAGAGAATATGCGGGTAACACCGGAGCAGCTCTTCTACCACTACGGGGTGGCTAATATCGGCTCGATTCTGGCCGGGGTCAACAACAACGGGCTGCACTCGGCCAACGCCATCACAGCGATCTTCATCGCCACCGGGCAGGATGTGGCAAATGTCTCCGAATCGTCCGCTGGCATTATCTACACAGAACTGACACCGGAGAATGACCTCTACATCTCCATCACCATTCCCTCGCTGATTGTGGCGACCTATGGCGGGGGCACGGGTCTGGCCACCCAGCGGGAATGTTTGGGGCTGTTGGGCTGCGTGGGCAAGGGGAAGGTACACAAATTCGCCGAAATTGTGGCGGGGACTGTCCTGGCCGGGGAGCTTTCTCTGGCTGCGGCCATCTCCTCCCTGGACTGGGTATCCAGCCACGAACAGTACGGGCGCAATCGGTAGGTGGGTGAAGGGATGATGGGGTGGTAATCCCCCCGTCATCCCTCTGAAGCCCCCTTCAGGGGGCGTTGCTCTGTAGCCGGGGGTCTTTAGCCCCCGGTGGGCGAGACGATTCCCATCTCCCGCCCCAGCACATCAAAGGCGCGTATCTTTGCCCCCGGGCTGGGACTGTCGGGGAATTCGTCGGCAAAAAGTGACCAAATCATTGTGCCCTCGACTTTGCCCAGGGGGGTGATACGCCGTTTGCGCAGGGTGGCTTCCAGTGTATAGCCCAGCTTGCGGGGCACAGACGCGCTGCGGATATTGTTGGGGTCGCAGCGAATCTCCACCCAATCCACCCCGTGAATCTCGAAGGCCATTTTTGTCAGGGCGGCGCTGATCTCCGTGGCCAATCCCCGGCCAATAAAGTCTACGTGAATCCAATAGCCGATCTCCAGACAGTTGCCCTCGTCCCGCCGGTGCAGACCCGTGCCACCGATGACCGCGCGCTCGTCCCGGTTGAAGATTCCGTAGACGTACTCCTCGTCTTTGTCAAAGGCAGCCCGAAACGTGCGTAACAATCCCACCCGCTCGTCCAGACTCCTCGGCTCGCCCGCGGCCCAGGGCATCCACGCCTTCAGATGTTCCAGGCTGGCCTCAATCGCGGCGGAGAGCAGAGGCGCATCCCCCGGCTGCCAGCAGCGCAGCACAGTGCGTTCGGTTTCAATGCGATAGGCTGGTTGCATTCATCCCTCCAAGCGATGGGAATTGCAGCTCACTTCCCAGTCCCCAGTCTCCAATCCCCAGTCTCCAATCCCCAGTCCCCAGTCTCCAATCCCCAGTCCCCAATCTCCAATCCCCAGTCCCCAATCCCTACTCCCCAAAAAAGCGCATCTGCCGCCAGGCCGCGTTGGGATTGGCTACCGCGGCCAGTTCGGCTTTGGCCTGTTCCACCAGTTCGGGCTGGGTGAGCAGGTCTACGGCGGTCATCGCCATCGCTTTGGCGGCGCGCAACAGGGCCTGGTTGCCCCGTTCGCTGGCCGCGGCCACGGCAAATTCCGGCGTGTGGGGGCCGCCCTGGCCCGGATCGATAATCGGCATGTAGGGGTGGATGGCGGGCAGCAGGTGGCTTACATTGCCCATATCGCTGGAGCCTTTGCGCTCGTTGGCGTCGGGCGCGACGACTGTCTCGCCCACCGCGCCCACATTTTCGGCGAAAAGCCGGGCCATTGTGGGGTTGGGGATGCGGTGGGCGTAGTGGCGCTGGTGGGTGGCCTTGACTGTGGCCCCGGCAGCCAGCGCGCCGGCCTCGGCGCAGCGAATCACCTTTTCCACCACCTCCAGGGATTCGTCGGAGGTGGCCGCGCGCACGCTGAACTCGGCCCGGGCATAGTCGGGCACCACATTCACCGCCTTGCCGCCGTGGGTGATAATGCCGTGGATACGCACATCCGGCGTCAGGTGCTGGCGCAGGGCGTTGATATTGTTGTAGGTCTGGATGCAGGCGTCCAGCGCGTTGACGCCCCGGTCCGGCGCGGCCGCGGCGTGGGACGACTTGCCGTAAAACTCAAAAATGAGGGCGTTGGAAGCGATGGAGCCACGGGCCACCATCGCCTTGGCGCCGGGGTGAATCATCATCGCCGCGTCCACATCGGCAAAGATGCCCCGCTCGGCCAGGATGGCCTTGCCGCCCCCCTTCTCCTCGGCGGGTGTGCCGATGAGCTTGACAGTGCCCTTCCATTCGGTCCGGATGGCCTGCATAGCCAGGGCCGCGCCCGTGGCCGCCGTGCCGATGATATTGTGGCCGCAGGCGTGGCCCAGCCCCGGCAGCGCGTCATATTCGGCCAGAAAAGCGATAGTCGGGCCGCTGCTCCCGTTGGCGCTGGTGGCGACAAAGGCCGTGGGCAACTGGCCCACGCCCCGCTCCACCGTATAGCCGTGACCTTCGGCGGTGTCGGCCAGCAGTTTGGACGACGCGAACTCCTCGAAGGCCAGCTCCGGGTTGGCGTGGATGCTCTGGCTGATGTGGATGAGCATCGGCCCGATTTCGTCGATGTATTCGATGACGCGGGTTTTAAGATCGGCGGGAGAGGTAGCCATCCGATTATTCTCCTTGTGGTTGGGTGTAAAACGGAAAACGGAAAACGTGAGGCCAGACGGCATATTCACGTTTTCCGTTTTGTTTAGGCATAACGCAAGTTGTGAGCGTACGGCTCAAAACTGATCGGCAATTCGTTCCAGTGCCTGGCGCAAAAGTGGGCGGGGCGATGGCGTACAGATACGCTGGAAGGCCAGACCCTCATCACCGAATAATTTTCCATCTTCCAATACCACATTGGCGCGGCAATAAATACGCTCATGCACCTCTTCAGGGCTGAGACCATAGGCAGAAAAATCGAGCCAGCCAATATATGTGCCTTCGGGTATGCGATATTTGACCTTCGGCATATGCTCCGTCAAGAAATTCTGCATGAAGGTAAGATTGCCGTCGATATATTCATTGACCTGGGCCAGCCACTCTTCTCCTTCATTGTAAGCAGCGATGAGCGCTGTAATTGCAAAGGGTGTGGGCAGCTTGAAGCCCATTTTCTCTGTGAACCTTTCGCGCATGGCTGCGTCTGGGATGATGATATTTGCGCAGTGGAGACCCGCCATATTGAACGTTTTGTTGGTAGCCGTACAGGATATCAGGCGGTCATCATCCACAAGTGTGCGGATCGGATGATGTGTGACTCCTTTGCGCACCAGATCGCCGTGAATTTCGTCGGCGATGAGCACAACGTCGTTGGCGAGACAGATTTCTGCCATTCGAATCAACTCTTCCTGTGTCCAGACCCGCCCGACCGGATTGTGCGGGCTGCACAAGATGAAGAGCGTATTGTTGGGGTCTTTGGCTTTGGCTTCCAGGTCGTCAAAGTCGATGGTGTAATAGCCATCGGTGTTGATGAGGCTGTTATTAACCACCACTCGCTGGTTACCTGTGATGGAGGAGGTGAACGGGGAGTAGACGGGCCGCTGGATGATGACGCCATCACCCTCTTTTGTGTATATTCTGACTGCCACATTGAGCGCTTCGACCGTGCCTGGGCTGTAGACGATAGATTCTGCGGCAATCTCCCAGCCGTGCCGCCGCTTAAACCAGCCCTGAATCGCTTCGTGATAGTCTGAAGAGGCGCTATGAATACTGTAACCAAACATTCGCGTATCGACACGGGCATGCAGGGCATCGAGGACAGGCTGGGGACATTGAAAGTCCATATCCGCTACGAAGAGCGAAATCGTCTCTTCATCAAAACGCTCAGTAATGCCAAACTGTTTGAGTAATTCTCCTGCTTCCCACTTGACCGAGTGAGTTCCCTTCCGAGAGATAATCTCATCAAAATTGTAAATCACATGTGACCCTTTGCGTTGAGATACGGATAATGTGGAAGTTCTTGTCAGAGCCTGCATTATAAAACAGGCGCTCAAGGATACAGTAGATCACACCAGCGCGAATCGAACGGGTGCATTCCAGGTATGGGGGGCAGAGGTTGATTCCGAGAATCGGTTGCCCCCAATCGGGGACGTACCCGACGCAAACTATCGGTTTGTACTACTTCAATTTGCGCGGGTCCAGCGCATCCCGCAATCCGTCGCCGATATAATTGATGCTGATGACCGTCAGGAAGATCATCAGGCCGGGGAAGACGGCCATCCACCAGTTGCCCTTGCGCATCTCGTCCTGGGCTGCGTTGAGCATATTGCCCCAGGTGGGGGTGGGCGGCTGCACGCCAAAACCCAGGAAGCTGAGGCCGGACTCGGAGATGATCGTCCCGGCCACCAGCAGGGTGGCGGCTACAATAATCGGCGTGGCGGTGTTGGGCAGAATGTGGCGGAAGACGATACGCAGATTGCCGATGCCCAGGGTGCGGGCCGCCTCGACAAACTCCTTCTCCTTCAGGCCGAGGAATTGCCCCCGCACCAGACGGGCCACTCCTGTCCAGGAGAGGACGCCCAGAATCAGCACAATCCCCCCCACATTGCCGTTGGCTTTGAGCAAGGGCACATCCAGGCTGCGCAGAAGCAGGGACATAATAATCAGCATAAAAAGCCGGGGCAGGGAGATAAAGAGATCGGTCAGCCGCATTAAAATATCGTCCAGCCGCCCGCCATAGTAGCCGGCCAGCGCGCCGACGATTGTGCCGATGGTAATGCCCAGCGCGGTGGCGGCCAGCCCGATGGAGAGGGAGACCCGCCCGCCGTAGAGCAGCCGGGTGAGCATATCCCGGCCCAGCGTATCCGTACCCATCGGGTGTTGCAGGCTGGGCGCTTCCCGCCGCTCCCGCATACTGCTGGTTTCGGGGTCATAGGGGCTGATGACGGAGACGAAGGCCGAGCCAAAGATGAGCAGAATCAGCACCACCACGGCTACCATCGCCATCTGGTGGCGACGGAATTGCTTCCACATAATGCTGCTCAGGGTGCGCTGCTCAGTCATGCGGATGCCGGTGCGGTCGGGCGAAGTTGTGATGGAGGCCATAGAAATACCTGTGTTGGGTCTGAACGATCAGCGGCAAGCTGATGAGGGAGACGTAGGGCGTAGGTGTCGTGCCTCAATAGATCGTAGCGAAATTAGCGATGAAAGCGTCAATAGATCGTTGCATACGATAACTATCAAAACTTCAATAGATCGTAGCGATGT
>JAANMX010001167.1_pt1 | contig 30832 bp, 19 predicted proteins | sample 7279681 | NCBI WGS metagenome assembly JAANMX01 (sample SAMN14094542, study PRJNA606508) | bioreactor metagenome | isolation source: A lab-scale SPAN reactor treating ammonium-rich wastewater day 351 | place: Ireland: Galway | collected 2018-01-01 | reverse complement strand
AGTCAGCCTGCTGTGCATCCTGGACGCCGACCGCGAGGGCTACCTGCGTTCGCACCGCTCATTGATCCAGATGGTCGGCCGCGCGGCGCGCAACGTGAACGGCCGCGTGGTGATGTACGCCGACGAAGTCACCCAGAGCATGCAGACGGCGATCGAGGAAACGAACCGGCGCCGGCGCCTGCAGCTGGAGTACAACAAGCAGCACAACATCACGCCGCAGACGATCATCAACGAGATCGACGAAGTGCTGAGCAGCATCTTCGAGGCGGACTACGTCACGGTGGAAGAGGAAGACGCCACGGTCACCCATTACGAATGGCCGGGCGCCAAGAACAAGCGTGGCGGCGGCAAGCGCAAGGAACGCAGCCCCGTCACGGACCGCGGCTCCAACTTCGCCACGCGCCGCGCCCTGCAGGCCGCCGAGAAGGCCGGCGCGCTGGAAGGCCGCAAGAAGCGGCTGGCCGACAAGTACCCCGAGATCAAGTCGGAGGAGTTACCCAAAGGCGTGCAGCGCAAGGTGGACCCGGCCGAAGTGCCCAAGCTGATCGCCGCGCTGGAGAAAGAAATGTACGAAGCCGCCAAGGCGCTGGACTTCGAGACGGCCGCATTGCTGCGCGACGAAATCAAGGAGCTGCAACGCATTGAGCTAGGCGTGCGTTAGGAGCGCGGACGTCCCGTCCGCAAGTGGCGCGGGCAGCCTGCCCGCGCCTGCGAGCTTAAGCACCACCATCATCGCCTTTGCCTTTAGGCGCGGAGCGCCGTCACAGCGGAAGCCCCCACCGAACGCCAACGGCGTTCGGTGGGGGTACGCAGCAGAGTAAACCTCATAGGCGCGGAGCGCCGGCACAACGGCGCTTGCGCCGAAACGGCCTCGCGGCAAGAGCCGCGAGTGTGCCGGCGCTCCGCGCCTCCATACATGGCTGCCGTTATACCCCCACCGAATGCTCCGCATTCGGTGGGGGCTAACATTGTTGCGGCGCTCCGCGCCTGACTGCCGATTGGTTCATCGCGTCGCAGCTTGCCGCGAAGTGTCTTGATTGCGCGACGTTGCATAGCCTGACTGCGCCTCGCAGTTGAAGTCAGCCCTCGGGCGGACAAGAATGTCCGCCCCACTGGTACAACAGGCTGCTGCACTCGGGAAAACGCCATGACCGCCGACCTTGCACTCACCATCCTGTACGTCGCCGACCTGGCCAGGGCCGCGGCCTTCTATGACGCTGCGTTCGGCCTCGAGAAGACCGTGGACGTGCCTGTGTACGTGGAGTACCGGCTGAACGCGGGCGCGCGGCTGGGTTTGATGCCGCAGGGCAACACGCGCCACTTCCTGGGCGAGCCGCTGGGCGCGCGCAGGCCCACGGACGGCTGCCCGCGCGCGGAGCTGTATCTGCACGTCGCGCAACTCGAGGCCGTGGTCGAGCGCCTGCACGCCGCCGGCGCGCAATGCACCTCGCCGCTGGCGCCGCGCGACTGGGGCGACCGCGCGGCCTATTTCATGGATCTGGATGGCTACGTGATTGCGGTGGCGGAACGCCTGTGATCACGCCTTGCGGCTGGCGGCGAGCAGTTCCTTCACGGCTTCCATGAACTCGGCGGTCTCGAAGGGACGCTTCACCACGCGGTCGATCAGCGGCTTGATCGCCTTGGCCACCGGCTGGCGGCGGCCTTTCTCCACCATCAGCAGCACGCGTGAGCGCTTGCCCTGGTCGGTCTGGCGGAACGCGTCGATGAAGCCGGGGCCGTTGACGCCGGGCATCTGCCAGTCCACCACGGTCAGGTGCGGCTCGACCCAGACCGCCTTGTTCAGGCCTTCCGCGCCGTTCTCGGCCTCGAATACCACCATGCCTTCGCCGGTCAGCAGGCGGTTGATCTCGATGCGCAGGGTGGGCTCGTCGTCCACCAGCAGCACGCGCAGCTCGTTCTCCGAGGGCGGCGGGTTGTCCTGCAACGCCAGTTTGCGGGCGCGCAGGATGGCCGGGCCCAGCTGGTCCTCGATGCCGGCCTCGGAGGCGTAGTGGTACAGGATCGCCACGGATGCGTCGGCGGCAAACAGGTCATCGACGCCATGGAGATAGGCGTTGATCTGGCCGAAGCAGCAGTGCTCCATCTCGTGAATGGCGGCCAGGGCGCGGTGGTGGGCGCGGCCTTCCTGGTCAAGGATGCGCGCCAGCACCGAAAGCTCTAGCCCGAGCGCGGTGAAGAACTTCGCGCCCGTCTGCGCCGGCCGGCTTTCGAGAAAGCGAATGATCTCGTTGCGCATGGGCCCGACTATAGGACTGTGACGAAGATTGCCAGTAGGTTGAAAACCGGCAGGCCAGCGGCGCGAGTTGCGGCAAGCCACCGTCACCACGGCTTGACGGGCGGCGGCGCGCAGACATGCTTCGCCGCGTGTTCACCGCCCTTTCAGCTGACGCGCAGGGTGTGGCCGCCGCTTTCGGCACGGCCTTCTGCTGGTCGATGACCGCGCTGTTTTTCAGCGCGGCCTCGAGGCGCATCGGCCAGTTCCACGTGAACCAGATCCGGCTGGTGCAGGCCTGCATCCTGCTGACCCTGGCGTGCCTGGCGCTGGGCGCGTTCTCGGCGGCACCGCTGGTGCAGGTGGGCCTACTGCTGCTTTCCGGCCTGGTGGGCTTCGCCCTGGGCGACGCCGCGCTGTTCCTGTCGCTGCAGATCATCGGCCCGCGGCGCGGCTCGCTGATCATGGCTTTAGCGCCGGGCTTCGCGGCGCTGCTGATGGTGCCCCTGCTGGGCGAAACCCTGAGCTGGGTGGGCGTGGTCGGCATGGTGGTGACGATCACCGGCGTGATGTGGGTGGTGCTGGAGCGCGGCCAGCCCGGCGAGATTGTCGGCCACGCGGGCTGGGGCGTGTTCTGGGGCGTGCTCGGCGCTTTAGGCCAGGCGGGCGGGCTGATCCTGAGCAAGGCCGGCCTGGGCATGGCCAATCCCACCGGCCTGCTGAACGCGGCGGCCGGTATTGACACGTCAAATGTGCAGACCGTCAGCCCGCTGTTCGGCACGCTGCTGCGCGCGCTGGCCGGCACCGTGATCCTGGTCGGCTACGGCATCATCATCGGCCGTTTCCGCGAAACGCTGAGCAAACTGAAGGACCGCAAGGCTCTCGGGCAGACCACGGCCGGTGCGATCTTCGGCCCGTTCGTCGGCGTGACGCTGAGCCTGGCCGCGGTGGCCTGGACCAACACGGCCGTGGCGGCCACGGTGATGGCGATCTCGCCGGTGCTGGTGATTCCCATCGTGCGGGTGGTCTACAAGCAGGCGGTAAGCTGGCGGGCCGTGCTAGGCGCACTGGTGGCGTTCGCCGGCGTGGCAGTGCTGACGTTCTGGGAACAGATCGCGCTGTAGGGGCCGCCCCACGTGGCGGCCCGGCGGGCGGGCACATGGGCCCGCCCCTACGACGTTCCCTACTTGGCGTAGAGCGGCAGCAGCTGGTACGGCACCTGCAGGATGCACAGGGCAAACGCCGTGGTGTAGGCTTCGCCGTAGCTCTGGCTGGGCCAGCCGCCGTTGTTGCTGGGGTTGCGCTTCTGCTCATCGAGCAGCAGGTCGCGCAGCTTGGGGTAGTACTCGTCGAAGTACACTTCTTCCGGCGCGTTCCACATCGCCTGGCAGGCGTAGAAGTGCGCGTAATAGAAGTGGCTCACGTCCAGGCTGCCCTGGCCGCTCTTGCGACGGCCGATGAAGTCATCGAACTTGTACCGCAGCCAGCGCAGGCCGCCGTCATACACCTTGCCGATGTCGTGCTCTTTCCAGGTCGCGCCTTCGCTGTAGACGCCGATGCCGTTCAGCGTGGTGACGGCCGCGGCGCACAGCGCGTAGCTGTCGCTGTTCCAGCCGGATGACAGCGAGTACTTGAAGGTGTAGCCCACGTGCTCTTCGTTGTTGTGCATGAACACGCGGCGCTCGGCGATGTCGTACATGTACTTGATGGCGTTCTGGATGGTTTCTTTCTTCACCTTGATGCCCGCGTCGCTGGCCGCGCGCAGGGCCTGGATGCAGCAGACCGTGGTGCTGCCTTCATCCCAGGTCAGGTCGGTGGGCATGTAGCCCCAGCCGCCGAAGGGCGTCTGCCCCAGCGAGATGCACTTCACCGCCAGCTCAAGCGACTTTTCCAGGCGCTTCTTGTCGTTCTCATCTTCAACCGCGCCGTACAGCTGGGCCAGGAACAGCGTGGCGTAGCCGTGGCCGTGGATGCGGCTGCCGTCGTTGGTGCCGCTGAAGAAGCCGGTGTTGATGTCCTGGCAGCTCAGCAGGTAATCCATCGCCTTGCGGATGTGCGTCGCGTACGGGCCCTTGGCCGGCGTGCTGCCCTGCGCGGCCAGCGCCAGCCCGGACAGGCCGGTGATGGCAATCGCCACGTTCTGGCCGCCGCCCTTGGTGAAGGCGCCGTTGGCGTCCTGCAGCTCAGCGAGGCGCTTGAGGCCCTTTTCCACGCCGCGCTTGAGGTCTTCACTGATGTAGTTCTTGTTCAACATGCGCAGGGCGGGCGCCTCGGAGGGGTCAACCTCGGACGAGCCGCCGCCTTCTTCCTGCGCGATGCACAGGCCGGAAACCACCAGCAGGAGGGCGAGTGCCGCCGCCGTGCGCTTGAACATGTTCATCATCGACCCCATAGCCGGTCCGAATGCTTCCTTACTATACGATTGAACGACCCGTCCAGCCCGCATAGTTCCGGGAAAACAGTGGCCTGCCCGCCGCCACCCGAACCGGACCTGCCCTCCCGCACGCTTTCTGCTAGTTTCCGGCCATGCTGCCGCTGACTTTCCAGTCCGTGCCCTTCGAGCCACCCCGCGGATGGAACGAGTTGCTGGCACTGGCCGCCAGCCAGCCCTGGGCCGCAATCTTCGACAGCGCCCTGCCCGGCAAGCTCGCGACACACAGCTTTGTTGCGTTTGCGCCCGTGATGCTGCTGCAATGCACCGGCCAGGCGGCTGTGTGGCAACGCGGCCGCCAGGCTTCGCGCCTGGAAGGCGACCCGCTGGAAGTTTTCCGGCGCGTGGAAGAGTTCACCCGCCAGGAGTGCCCGTTGCGGGAACCCGTTTCCGCGCCCGGCTTCATCGGTGGCTGGGCCGGCCTGCTGGGCTACGATTTGCGCTGTTTCATCGAGAAGCTTGCGCCGCCCAAGCCGGAGGGCCCGCACTTTCCCGACCTGCAGGCCGGCTTCTACCCCTGGACGCTGGCCTTTGAGCACGCCAGCGGCCGATGCGAGCTGCGCCTGTTGCACGGCGCGCCGGGCGGACCGGAGGACATCCACACTCTGGCGGCTGAACTGACCATCCTGTTCGGGCATCGGCCGCCGCAGCCAGCCGCCGTGTCGCTGGCTGAACCGCAGCTCAGCACCAGCCGTGAACAGTGGCTGCGCGCCGTGGAGGAAGTGCGCCGCAACATCTACGAGGGCGAAATCTACCAGGCCAATCTCACCCGCATGGTCCGCCGCGAGGGCAGCGCCGATGCGGCCGCGCTCTACGCCCGGCTGCGCGAGGCCAACCCGGCGCCATTTGCCGGCTTTCTCGACTGCGGCGAAGGGCGCGCGATCCTCAGCAGCTCGCCGGAGCGCTTTCTGTCCGTGAAAAGGGGTCAGACCCTGATCATCGAAACCCGACCGATCAAGGGCACCCGCGGCCGCAGTGAAGACCCCGCCGAGGACGCCCGCCTGCGCGAAGAGCTGCTGGCGTCGGCGAAAGACCGCGCCGAGCTGACGATGATCGTGGACCTCGAGCGCAACGACCTCGGCCGAGTCTGCAAGCCCGGCACCGTGCGGGTCCCCAGCCTGATGCACGTGGACAGCTACGCGCGCGTGCACCACCTGGAGGCCACGGTACAGGGCGAGCTGCGCGACGACGTCGCGCCCGTTGACTGGATCCGCGCGACTTTCCCGGGCGGCAGCATCAGCGGCGCGCCCAAGAAGCGCGCGCTGGAGATCATCCACGAGCTCGAGCCAGTTCGGCGCGGACCCTACACCGGCAGCCTGTTCTGGCTCACGCCGGACCTGCGTTTTGAGAGCAACATCCTGATCCGCACCCTGCTGCTTGAGCCGACGGGCGTCAGCTACCACGTGGGCTGCGGCATCGTGGCCGACAGCGACCCGGCGGCCGAGTGGGAAGAAACCCTGCACAAGGCCGCCGGCCTGGAGGCCGCGCTGTGAAGGCCTTCCGCAACTACCTGCGAAACTTCGGGCTGCTGCAGCGCAACGTGTGGCTGTGGCTGTGGGCCGCGCTGGTGATGGGCATCGGGCGCCAGGTCTTCATGGTGCTGCGCAACCAGTACCTGGTGGACCTCGGGCTCGCCGACCAGCAGGTTACCAGCGTGCAGGGCTTCAACAGCCTGGGCGGGCTGCTGATCGCGCTGCCGGCCGTGGTGATCATCAGCCGTTTCCGCGCCAAGACGCTGCTGGCCTGCATCTGCGTGGCGAACGCGCTGGGTTTCGCCGCACAGGGGCTGCTCGGCACGCTGGAAGTGTTCCAGGGTGCCGCGCTGGCGGCGGGCGTGGCCATGAGCCTGAACATGGCGCTGGGTGCGCCGTTCCTGATGCGCAACACGGGCATCAAGGAGCGCATCTTCGGCTTCGCGCTGCTGAGCACGATTTCGTGGCCGCTGTCGGGCTTCCTGGGCGCGCTGCTTTCCGGCCTGCTGCAGCAGTGGTTCGCCGGATTCGGTGATGTCGCAATGCTGGGCGAGACCGTGCCGGCGCAGCTGTTCGGTTATCGCGCGACGCTGCTGGTGGCGGCGGGCTTCGTGCTGATCGCGCTGCTGCCGATCGCGCTGGTGCGCGAAGGCGCGCCCGACGGGGCGGGCAAAACGCTGCGCCAGATTCTGACCTTCCACGACAAGAAGAAGCTGCTGTGGCTGGGCCTGCCGGAGATGGTGATCGGCTTCGGCGCCGGCCTGACCATCCCGTTCTTCAACGTCTACTTCAAGAACGAGTGGGGCCTGACGCCACAGCAGATCGCGCCGGTGTTCATGACCATGTTCGGCGTGCTGGTGGTGGGCTACCTGGCGACGCCGCCCCTGGTGCGGCGCTTCGGGCCGGTAAAGGTGATGATCGCCAGCCAGATCCTGAGCCTGCCCTTCTTCATCGAGCTGGCGCTGGGGCATTACCTGTGGGCGGCCATCACCGCGTTTATCGCGCGCCAGGTGCTGATGAACGGCAGCGACCCGATCTACAAGCAGTTCGCCCAGGAAGTGGCCGACGAGCGCGACCGCAACGCCGTGGCCGTGTGGGTGCATTCCTCGCGGCACATCTTTTTCACGATCGCCAACTTCGTTTCGGGCTATCTGATCGCCATGGACGACGGCCGTTTCCGCATCGTGATCGGCACTACCATCGTGTGCTATGTCGCCGCGATTGCCATTGAGCTGGCCGTGCTGCCCGGCCTGAACCGCGCCCGTCGCTTCAAGCTCGCGCTCAGCACCCGCAGCGAACGCCTGACCACCCCCCAGTTGCCGGGCTAGCTGTGGCTTGCCGGTTCCACTCCGCCCGCCTAGCATGTGCGCAGTGAGTGGTCCGAGACGTCCCTCGGGGGGCGCCTCGGACTCCTCACGCGACGTGAGGAGACATCCATGACCACCGATTCGGCCGACCGGGCCCGCCCGGCTGCGACAACGCCGAAGCCCGCCAAGGGCAAATCCGACAGCGAGCGGCTGGTGCGCGCGGCCGAGCTGCTGGGCTACGAGTTCAAGAACACCGACCCGCTGCGCCACGCGCTGACGCACAGCAGCGCGAAATCGACCAAGCACCCCAGCAACGAGCGCATGGAATTCCTGGGCGACGCCGTGCTGGGCCTGATCGTGAGCGAAATGCTGTACCGCATGTACCCCGATTTTCCCGAAGGTGAGCTGACCCGGGTGAAGTCGGTGGCCGTCAGCCGCGCCGTGCTGGCTGATCGCGTGCGCGAGATGGGCTTCGCCGAGCTGATGTACCTGGGCAAGGGCGTGCGGCGCGAAGGCGGCGCGCGGCTGCCCACCAGCATCCTGGCCAACCTGTACGAGGCACTGCTCTGCGCGCTGTACGAGGAAGGCGGCCTGGAAGAAGCACGCCGGTTTGTCGAGGCCGACCTGGGGCCGGTGATCCAGAGCATCACCAACCATCAGTTCCAGCAGAACTACAAGTCGGCCCTGCAGCACCTGGTGCAGTCCAAGAGCGACCGCGCGCCGGCCTACAAGGTGATCAGCGAAGTCGGCCCCGACCACCAGAAAGAGTTTCACGTCGTCGTTTCCGTTGACGGTGTCACATTCGGCCCCGGTGTGGGACGTAATAAGAAGGAAGCAGAGCAGCGTGCCGCCAAGGCGGCGCTGACGGAGCTGCTGAAAGAATTCGACAAGGAAGACGATGACGACGCCCTCCTCGAAGTCCCCGTCCCCGAAGACGAGTTCGACGACGAGTAAGCTGCGCCACCCTGCCCTGCGCGGCCTGGTCGCCGGCCTGGGCGCCGGCCTGCTGGTGATGCTGGCGGCCGGGCTGAACCCGCTGGCCGCTTCCGATCGTCCCGCGCTGGCGCTGCTGGCGGTCACACTCTCATTGCCCCTGGGCGCTTTGCTGTCTCGCCGGCCTTCCAGCGCGCGAGACGCCGGCGGCCTCGGCCTGGCGGCGCTGGTCGCGGCGCTGCTGCTTGCCGCTTGCGTCAGCCTGTTCGAGCCCGCGTTGTTCGTGCGCACGGCCTCATGGTGCGTGGCGGCAGCGCTGCTGGGGGTGTCCGTGGGCTCGATCGGCCGGGGCGCCGGTGTGGCGGCCACTGCCTTCTGGCTGCTGCTTTGCGGCCTGCCGTTCTTCTACTGGAAGCTGCCCGCGTTCACGGCCACCGCCGAGACATGGGCCTTGCAGGGCTGCCCGTGGCTGGGCTTTGCGCAGGATGCGGTCGGCGGCGACCCGCTGCGCCGCCCGGTGTTGTACCTCGGTCACTGGTCGGAGTTGTCGGGCGCAACCGGGCTGGGCATGCTGGAAGCATCCACTTTGTGGCTGGCCGCGGTGCCGGCCTTTGCGGCTTTGATCGTCGCTTCGATGGGCGGGCTGAAACGTGAGCAGACGGAAAATCCTGCTGTCATGGAGCGGGCGGGGGCGTGAGCCCTACACCTTCCGCTCCGGCCGTTCTGAACCCGGCGCGCACCTGCAGCTGCTGCGGGACTCTGAGTACGCCGGCTTCTTCGACCAGCACCTGCTGCTTGCGGTGCCGGAGACGCTGGCTGACTCCGAGCACCTGGTGCGCGAGTTGATGAACATCCCGCAGCCGGTGCAGACGGACATCAGGGTGCTGCGCCTGGCCAATCCCACGGACCACCTGGAAATCGCCTACACGCTGGCTCGTTTCCTGGAGGAGGCGGATCGCACGATCCGCCTCCTCGACCACGACATCTATGTGCTGCTCAACACCGGCACGCCGCAGATGCAGACGGTGTGGGTCACGCTGGTGACCCAGGGGCTCTGCGATTTCCGCATCATCCAGACCAGCCCGGCTTCGCTGGCGCAGCGCAGCGGCACGCCGGTTGCATCGGAGTTCGAGCTGGACATGCCCGGCTGGGCGACCATGTTCCGGAACATCCGGGAGCGGCGCTCGGAGGAGTGAGGTCCTCAAGCCCGCCCCAGGGCGCGAACTCGTAGCGGTTCCCGTCAGCCTCGGCAGGAATGCTCCAGCGCCCCACACGCGGGTCGTAACGCCGCCCGCAGTTGTCGTAACTGCCCAGCCGGCTGAACCACGGCGACACCGGCCAGCCAGAGAGGCGCGGCGCGCGGTCGTGGCGCCAGCCGCGGAACAGGTAGCGCTCGCCGTGCGCTGCGTCGTGACCCGCTTCGTCGGCGCCCGCCGGCGGCACCACGCGGTAGCGCGCCCCGGGCCCCGGCAGTCCGGCCGCGTTGCCGCGCACTTTCAGCCATTCGCCCAGCGGGTCGACCTCGATGATTTCGAGGCAGGTCGGGCGCTCGAGGTCGGGCGTCAGCCAGCCGCCCAGCAGCCAGGGTGCAAAGCCGGCGCCGGCCACGCTGAAGGTCGAGACGTCGTTCTCGCTGTCGTAGCTCCACCCGAAGGGCTGCGCCGACAGACGGGCCCGGTACACGAGGAACCTGGCGCCCTGGTTCAGCAGCGCGTCGGCCACCCGGCCATCGGGGTCGTGCACGTCGATGCTGCCCGCCGTGTTGTCCAGCACCGCGCCGCCGCGGCAGCCGTCGGGCAGCGAGAGCGCCAGTTCGTGCCCCGCCAGGGCGCCGGGCGTGAGGTTCGCCGGTTCGACGTGGATGCGCGTGGTGACCTGGTCCGGGGTTTTCGCCTGCACCGTAAGCGTCGCGGCCGCGGGCAGGTCGTAAAGGATGCCGCGGCGGATCGGCGCGCCGAAGGGCTGGTAGTCGTACTCGACCACGCGCGCCCCGGACTCGTCCGTCAGGCCCAGCAGGCTGCCGTCCTGGTCGTGGTGGCGATAGCGCCAGGCGCCGGCCGCGCGTTCGGCCAGCAGCGTGACGCCGTCGCCCGCGTACTGCACGCGCCCGACTTCAACGCCCTCGGCGTCCAGCACGATTTCCTCCACCGGCTGATCGCCTTCCGGCCCGTACACCAGCACGGTACGCGTCAGCAGCGTTTCGCCGGCGTACTCTTCCTCAAGCACGCGGCGCCCCAGCGCGTCATGCGTCAGCTTGCGCAGCACGCCTTCTGCGCCGTCCAGCGCCACGGTTCGCCCGCGGTAGTCATGGCTGTAGCTGACGCCGGCGGCGCCGTCTTGGCTGACGCGGCCCGCGGCATCATGGGCGAACGCCAGCCCGTCGGCAAAGGCGTAGCGGTTGCAGTTGCCGTCCGCGAGCACGTAGGCCTGCACGCGCAGCGTGTCACCCTGCGGGTCCAGGTCGCGCACGGCCCCGGCGCCGTTGCGGTTGCTGAATGCGTCCAGCGTCAGTTGCCGCAGGGTGCCGTAGAGCTGGGGCTCGGACGGCTCGTCCAGCAGCGGCCCGGAAAGGTCGGCGCCGCGCATGACGGCCGTGACGCGCTGCAGCTCGTCGTACTGCCAGACGCGGCCTGTGCCGCCCTCGTGCTCGCGGCGTTCGCGCACCGGCAGGCCGCGGATGTCGCGGCGGCGCTCGACACCCCACAGCACCTGGCCCTCCCGGGCATGGGCGACGCGGCGGGCGGGGCCTTGCCGGCCCGGCCCGTAGCTGAACAGCGTCTGCACGCCGTTGCCGCAGGTGATGGAGACCGCGCGGTCGGGGCCTGCCCACAGGCGCTGGGCCAGGGAGACTTCCGTTGACGCGTCAAGGACACTCGCGGTGCGCGACAGCAGGTCACGCCCGAAGGTCAGCCCGTTGGCGTCGCTGAATGTCAGCCGCGTCATGGCCCCGTGCGCGTCGTATCGCGCGCCCGTGGTCCAGCTTCCGAGCGGGTCGCCTTCGCCGTTGCCGATGGTCAGGGTATGCGACTCCGCGCGGTGCAGGGTGTTCCAGCGCCAGCCCTGGGCGGCAAGCAGCTCGTCGCCGCGCCGGGATTCCGCGGCCAGCAGCCTCCCCGCCGCGTCGTGCAGCCAGGTCTCCCGGGTCGCGCCGGCGGCGCCGCCCGCGGGCAGGATGTCGCGCTGCGTCAACAGGCCGCGCGGGTCGTAGGTGTGCGTCAGCGTGGTGCCGGTCTCGTCCACCAGCGTGGAGAGGTTCGAGTCGTCGTCCCAGGCCTGCGTGAAGCCGGTTTCATCGGGGTGCTGTACGCCGGTCAGCCGCCCGCGGGCGTCATAGCTGTAGCTGGTGACCTGGCCGGACACCCCGGGTGCTGAAGCCATCGATACGGCCGCTTTGGCGTCGTCGCGGTCCCACTCATGCCCGAAGTAGCGGCCGCCGGGCCCCCCTTCGCTGCGCCCGGTCTGGCGCGAGCGCAGGTCGTAGCTGTGCGCGACCTCAGTGCCCGCGGCGTCGCGCGCCGTGACCAGCCGGCCCCAGCCGTCCCAGTCGAAGCTCTGCGTGGTATCGAAGTCGGCGCCCTGGTGCCGGCGGTCCCGCACCTCGGAGGGCAGCCCCAGCGGGCCGTAATCTGCCTGCCAGTACGCGATCTCCGTTTCGCCGTTGAGCTGGTTGTAATCCCGGTACTCGACCTGCGTGACCTGGCCGGAAGCGTTCAGGCTGAGCAGCATCTCGTTGCCGGCCGGGTCGGCGCGACGCACCAGGCGGCCGGCGGCGTCGTGCTCGAACACCCAGGTGCGGCCCGGTCCTTCGTTGATCGCGACGATCGCGCCGCGCCCGTCGAGCGTCAGGCGCGTGAGCTCGTAGCCGTCGCCGATCTGCGCCCCGTCGGCGTCGGCGGCCAGGCGCAGCTGCGTGCAGCGCCGATCCAGCTCGTCATAGCTCCAGTCCGTGCGGGCCAGTACTGCGCCCTCGGCATCGCCGCACAACTCCGCCAGCAGGTTGCCCGCGTCGTCCCACTCGAAACCGCGGACATTGCCGGCCGGGTCGGTCACCGTGACTTCGCGGCCGTGGCCGTCGTACGCGTGCACCGTGGTGTGGCCCAGCGGCGTGCGCTCGGCGGCGACGCGCCCGTCGAGGTCGTAGTCGTGCTCGTACGAGGCCTCGACGTCGCTGCCGGCGCCCTCGGTGCGGCGCCACAGCAGGCCGCGCTCATCGAAGCTCCAGGCCGTGCGCTTGAGCAGCGGGCTGACGCGCGCGGTGCAGTTGCCGAGCGCGTCGTACTCGCGGCTCCAGGTCACGGTTTCGACCGGCGCGGCGGCCACGGCGTCGCTGGTCTCGCTCAGCAGCCGGCCGGCGAGGTCGTACTCGCGCACAACCTCGGCCCAGGTGGCGGCCATGGCCGCGCCTTCTTTGCCGAAGCTGTTGGGGTCATTGAGATCGGCCGGCGCGGCGGGGGCCAGGCCGTCGGCGGTGACATACTTGCGCCAGGTGCGTACCTCGTTGCCGCTGGGGTCGTAGTAGCGGCAGGTCTCGGCGCGCTCGTCGCCGGCCACGACCGGGCCCAGCTCGCGCCAGCGCTGGCCCAGCTCGTTGAGCTGCCATGTCAGCTTGAAGCCTTCAGGGTCGGCGCCGGGGTCGTAAGCCGCCGGTGGATATTGACCGGTCAACACACCGGTCTTGTCGTACCCGAAGCGCTCGACCAGCGACGTGCTTCCGGTGGCACGCGCGACTTCATGCAGGAAACCCGCCTGGTCGCCGCTTTCGTGGTAGCTTCGCGACTCGACGCCGCCCTGCGGGTCCACCGTTTCCGTGAGCTGGCCGAACTCGTTGTAGGCGTAGCGGGTTTCGTAGCTGACGGTCTCCGTGGTGCCGTCGCTGAGCAGCACCGTCACCGGCGGCATGGTCTTGCGCAGCACGCAGCCGGCGCCGGCGGCGCCCGGGTCGCCGCTTTCGTCGAAACCGAAGGTCCAGCTGGTGGTAAAGCCCCGGGCGGAAGTCTCGCTGCGCACCTGCTGGAAGTACGGCTCATAGCTCCAACTGCGCGCGATGTCGGCCTGCTCCGGATCCGACGAGATGCGCCGGTGCTCCAGCAGGTTTCCGGCCGCCAGCGGGTCCGGGTTTTCGGTGAACACCACGAACACCGAGCCGGCGCCCCAGCCCTGCTGGGCCAGGTCGATGCCGACCACGGTCAGCGTGTCCTCGGTGTTGTCCGCAACCTCGTAGTAGCGGGCCTCGGAGAGGTTGGCGCCCATCCGCAGGTAGCCGCCGGCAAAGGCCCCCGGCTCCCACTGCGCGTCGTTGAGCGTGAGCTGGCCGCCGCTGATCGCGCTCGCGCGGCCGCGGGCCAGACGAACCGGCGACGGGTAGCTGAATTCTTCGCGAGCGCCGCCGGGAAGCTCGCGGCGCGTGAGCTCGTGGCCGCGGTTGAAGCGCGTGCGCGTGGTGAAGCGCGGCGGGTCGCCCGCGCGCAGCCTGGCGCCGGTCTGCGCGACGTAGGCGTGGTCAAGCGGCTGATCGAGCGAGACTTCCCAGAAGCCGGTGTACTGGTCGTGGCGCGCGGTGCGCCCGAAGCTGTCCAGCGTGTAGTCGGCACGCACGCCGCGTGGGTCGAGGTGGCGCACCAGCGCGCGCCCGTTGCCGTCCTGCGTGTAGCGCAGCCGGTGCCAGGCGATCGCGTCGCCGTCGCGGAAGCTGATCACACGCCCGTCGGCGTCGTACTCGAGCTCGATGCGCGCGGGGCCGTCGGTCGGCGCCTGGTTGGGCTCAATCACCTGGCTCAGGCGGCCCGCCGAGTCGTAGCCGTAGCGACGGCTGATGCGGTTTTCCTGCGCGTCGTTGTAGCGCGCGGTCTCCGGCAGCTTCACGCGCACCAGCCGGCCGTCGGCGTCGTACTGGTACACCACGTCGCGGGCTTCGCGCGTTTCGGTCTGCCAGACGCGGTCGATCAGCCGGGTGATGCGGCCGCCGGAGTCGTGCTCGAACTCCCAGCGGAAGCCGCGGTCGTCAGTGACCGACGCCAGGCGGTGATCGGCGTCGTACTGCAGCGTGATGCCGTTGCCGTCGCGGTCGGTGATTGCCGCGAGCCGGCCGTGCGGGTTGAATTCAAGCTGCGTGCCGTCGGCGCGCCGCAGGCTGACCGTCTCGGCCTGCTCGTCCCAGGTCGCATTGACGTAAACGCCGGGCGGCGCGCGGAAGGCGCCCTCGCGCAGCACGAAGATGTGCAGGAAACCTTCGGCGTCGTGCCACAGCAGGTCGCCGGTTTCGGCGTCGCGCCAGGCCGCCTGCAGGTATTCGCAGGTCCAGCCCTTCCCCAGCGGGCCGTCGAACTGCATGTCGCTGCGATAGACGCGGCGCATGCTCAGGCCCATCACGCGGCCGGCGGTGGCCAGGTCGAGCTGTTCGTGCACGAACGAGCCGTTGACCAGGCGCACTCCGGGGCCGACCTCCGCGGCGTTGCGGTGCGGCACGGCCGGGTCTACCTCGCGCTGGCCGACATGAAGCTCGGCAGCGCCGAGGGCGGGCAGCAGCAACAGAACAAGACAGGCGGTGAATGCATAAATCGACATGGGCGACTCCGATCTGTGAACAGGACCGGAGGAAGCCTATGGCTTGAAACCTCTACATGACGGGCTTGCGGGGCGACGGAGGTCGAATCATTGGTCGGCGCGGAATGTGACCGCACAGCACGGAACGGCCGTTTCTGCGCGCAGGACGCCCGAACCCGGAATGTCAGAAAACGGAAACTTGAGGAAGTTGCGATTTCGCGCGCAGAATAGTTGTCGCATCAGTGCCAGGCGCGCAACCTGGATTTCCGTGGAACAGACGTGGTTTGACGCTGCTGCTTGGGTAGCCGCGTGAAAAGCGGTCTGACGCGAAGGCCGCGAAGAACTGCGGGGTCGCGAGAAGTTACCCTGTATTCTCCAAGGCTTCAGCGCGCAGGCTGCGCGATGCTGCAGTTGCCGTGCTTCGCGAACTTCGCGTCAAGCCATTCAAAGCGCCTGAATCCCCGGTGAAACTTCAGTTGATCGGCATGCAGGTTGGTTGCGGCCGGCGCGCAGCGCCGTGGGTTCGACGTGACCCGACGAGTCCGCCTTCACTGAAGCTTCGGCTACCATCGAAACAGCCCGCCTGGGCGGGCTGTTTCGATGGTAGCTGGGGCGGGAGTCGAACCTCAAGCGCCGCAGGCGATTGAAAGCAAAGCTTTGCGGAGCGGCTGTCCTCCAGCATTGCGGCGAACTTCGCACGATTTGCTTGACGACGATTCTATGCCTGTATACTATTGCACATATGATTTTTTTTTTAGAGTTACCCATATTTACCCAAAGCATCTTTGAGACTGGATCATGAGGACCGCCACCATCTTGAGATTACTGTTTCTAGCGTGTTGGTTTCTGTGCTGTTGCGCCGTGAGTCCGCACCGAGTTTACGCGGACCCGCCAACGCCACCGACAAGCCCGACAGAGGTTGATCTGCCGAAGGGTAACACCACGGCAATCCCTCAAGACGGTTCGGCCGGCTGGACAAAAATCACACCGTCGGGAGACAAGCAACATGTGGGCAAAGCGGCGAAAGCGAAGAAAATCAAAGTTTCGATGAAGAAGAAGGCAGGTGTCCCACAAACAGAAACTCTGAAGATTACGAAGATTGGCTACTACAAGAAGACTGATCCCAATAAGGGAAGCTACGTCGAGGAGGATATTACATCCGTCCAGTCCGCAAACGGTGACGAAGCGAACATCGACTTGCCAGCCGATGCAGATACTTCCAAGGCAATCTACGTTAAAGTTTACACATACGACAAGCAGACTGCCTTGGAGGTGATTCCGGCAGAACCGCCACTCAACAAAAATTTCTGCTACATGGACGATGGCGCTCAGACCATTGTCTCGGTTGAAACTGGTGGAGGAGCCGTCTGTTCAATCGACGGCGAAGACGAAGTCACAATGCTGGAGCTGGCCGCGGAAATGAATCTGAGCGCGGAGGACTTCACCGAACCGGACTTGATGTTTTGGTGCGCCGATCTGATCGAAACCGGTACGATTCTGTTCTGCCCGGTCGGCCAGTTCGAGTTTGGGTCGCTTCCGGACGCGATTCACGTGTTCGACGCCGACGGTGCGGATATGGTGAATGCCGGCAAAATCGAGTTAGGAGACCCGTCCGTTACGCCTCGCGGCGATTTGTCGATTCCAGTCCTTGAGGTGGATGAAACGCTCCCCGCATTCGGCGTGATCGTTCGCGGCGTCAGTGTGGACATGGCCGATAATGCTGATGAGAACTCCGTGCACTGTTACACAATGGGCGGGACAGCGCTTCGCAAGCTCGATAGCGACACATGCCCGATAGCGCGGGGCGCGACCGTAATGAACAACTGGGAGCTCATATCGTGGGGCCCTAGCTACAAGCTCGGTTGGATTGAAGCACGTCTCGCTGAGGAAGAGACGGTAACCATTGGTGCGCCGTTCATCACTACGGTCAGCGGCGAGGGGAACTCCGGCTACCTTGATGGAATCGTGATCGAAGCGAACGCTGCGAACGACATCAAGAACGGCAAGATAGTCATCCGCCCCGTTTCGGGCTGGCAGTTCGAGACGGCTGAAGGAAACGCGGACACCAAGGTCTACCTCATCAATGCTGACACAGGCGAAGACCTTTATCAGGAGGAATTGTCAGCATCTATCGGACTCAGTTCAGCCGGCGACCTGGTCGTCACCTTGAACAACATTCAGACATACTGCTCAACGGTGCGCGTGAAGGTGGTGATCACAGGCATTCTGGCTGCATACACGGCACCTGTCGCATGGGGAGTGGGCTGCAAGTTTCAGTGCTTCGGTCCCGCCCTGCGGGCGCCGTTACGTCAGCCTCGGACGATTATCGAGGGCGAATCCCCGGAAGTGTCTTCGGAGTCCGGGCCGCTTCCTCAGACCGCCATTGAAGTAACCGACTGGACGCCGGTCGCGGTAACGGACTGAGCTTTCAAGTTCCTGCCCCACGGAACCGGCGCGCTTACGCGCCGGTTCTCGATTTGGCGGGCATCCCGCGCTTCAGATGCGGCTTACAGGATCGCAGCTGGGGCGGGAGTCGAACCTCAAGCGCCGCAGGCGTTTGAAAGCACAGCTTTGCGGAGCGGCCGGCGCGGAGCGCCGTGGGTTCGACGACAACGCGCACTCAAGACGAACGCGCTACCCTGGGGGCAGCGCGTCCGGTGTTGCGTTCTGGTAGCTGGGGCGGGAGTCGAACCCGCGACCTTAGGGTTATGAATCCTATGCTCTAACCACCTGAGCTACCCAGCCGTGATTTCGCGCTAAACGTAGCAACCCGCCTTGCCGGTGCAAGTGCCCGTCATGGCGCGTTCACGCCCGCATGCGCCGGCGCTTCCTGAACGGTCGGAAGTTGCGGCTGCTTGTCCGCCCCGCCCGAAATCGCGGCCGCCCCGCCCAGGCCGATCGCCGCCAGCAGGCTGCCCCACCGGATCACCCGCGCCAGCACGCTGCCCACGGGCGCCAGCATCTTGAACACCAGGCCCAGGAACTCCTTGCGGCCGAGGCTTTCGTACTTGGTCTGCAGGTAATCGAGCTGCTGCAGGGCGAGCTGCATCTTCAGCTGCACCTGGATGCGCTGGATGTCGTCCTCGATGCCCGGCACGTCTTTCATGGTGCCGAGTTTTTCGCGCGACTGCCGGTAGCTCTTCTCCAGCTCGAGGATCGCTCCGAACACCTGGCCGCGCAACTCGCCGCGCACGGCGCTCCAGGTCATGCCGAACGCCGTGCCGAGCAGCACCACCAGCAGGATCAGGCCGGCGCCGTCGGTCCAGCTGCTCTTGGTGTAGAACATGTAGCCGGCGTGAATCAGCCCGAAGAAGAACACCAGGCTGCCGGCCTGCGCCGTCACGTTGAACAGCGGGCGGTACTGGCGCTCGGTCAGCACCAGGTCCACGGGATCGTTGAAGTCGTGGTTCTTCAGGATCGCGCGCACCACCATCGCGCCGGAAATCATCAGGTAGCAGTAATAGCCGTACATCAGCCACTCAAAGATCCACAGCAGCAGCAGGAACCAGGCCTCGGCATTGCGGGTTGTGGTGTCGATCTTCTGCAGGTACGGCGAGGTCGCGCCGAATGTCGTCACGTAAAAATCCGAGGCCGTGGCGAAGTTGAGCAGCTCCCAGGCCACGAAGGGCAGCGCCAGGCCGACGGCCATGAAGTTGACGCGATTGCCCAGGAACCAGCGCTTGTAGCCGTCCAGCTCGGATTGCCGCACGTCAAGGTGCGTAAAGGCGCGGTCAAAGTTGCGGCTGTAGATGCCCTTGAACAGGCGCAGGCACACGAAGTGCACCAGCAGCAGCAGAGGCTGCAGCTGCCACTGTCGCTCCTTGATGAACTCCCAGGTTTCATGACCCACGTTCTGAAAGCCCAGCGTCGCGAGGCGCAGCGTAAGCCCGATCAGCCAGGCCACGGTGCAGATGATGAACGCGGCCAGGAAGTAGCGCGTGACGCTGCCCGGCAGCAGGCGGTCAAGCCACCAGCTGTTCTTCACCTGCCGGAAGTTCGAGGGGTCGAACACGTCCGCTTCGGGGTCGCGCGCGTTGCTGCGGAAGGCCGTCTCCACCAGCTTGATGCCCGCGCGCATCACGGGCCCGGTCTCCTTGCCCGGCCTCTGTGCCTCCGGCGCCTTTGTTTCGGCCGACAGGGCTGCCACGCCCGCCTCGTGCAGCATGCGGGTTTCGCGGGTTTCGCTGTGCGGCTCGCCGTCGATCACTTGCCGTTCCCCTTCTGCGGCAGCTCCTGCATGATCACGCGCACGGCCTCATCCAGCTGCGGGTCGGCGCCGGTCATGCGGTCGCGTACGCTGACCTCGACCGGCACGTCGGGACGCACGCCGTCGTTCTCGAGGTTGCGCTTGCCGTCCATGCTGAAGTAGCCCTCTGTGGGCACGCCGAAGTAACTGCCGTCGGCCAGGCGGTCCCAGCCGGTGCCGATCACGTTGCCCGGCGTGCGCTCCCCCACCACCTTGCCGCGGCCTGTGGTCTTGATCGCCCAGGGGAAACACTCGCCGCCGCTGTTGCTGTACTCGTTGCACATCACCGTGACGGGCTTGTCCCAGTACAGGCGCGGCTGTTTCCATTCCGGGCGCGTGCGCGGCTTGATGCTCAGGTAGGGCTTTGCCATCAGCAGGTCCATGATCTGCATGTAACTGAGGCCGCCGCTGTTCCAGCGCGAATCGATGATCAGCCCCTCGGCCTGCTTGGCTTCCGGCGTGGCCAGCAGGTTCTGGAACTTCTGCAGGTTGGCGTCGTTCATGGCGGTCAGGTGGATGTACAGCACACGCCCGCCGCTCAGCTCGCGCACGCGGGCGTTGCGCTCACTGATCTTCGCGCCGTAGCGGCGCGACACCGCCTGCTGCGCGGTTTCCGCGCGCACGGCCACCTCCCGCGCCAGGTTCAATGAACCGTCGGGGCTGACCCAAAGCTTCATCGTGTAGCCCGTCTTCCAGAGGTCAAAGCGCGCCCACACGTTTTCGTCGTGGCGGAAGTTGCGCCCGTTGATGGCGACGATGTAGTCACCCTCGCGCACCCACACCTGGTCCAGCGGACCGCCCTTTTCCAGCTTGTCCACGCGCATGGCCTGCCTGCCCTCTTCCATTGCAACCGGCGTGAGGAGCGCCCCCAGCTCGGCCGTCGAGACTTTGCCGGAGCCGCTGCTGCGGCCGCCGATGCCGAGGTGGCTGGCGCTCAGCTCGCCGATCGCCATCCAGATGTAGTAGTAACATTCCTCAATGGTGCGGCAGCGTTCCACAAGCGGCAGATATTTCTCCTTGATCGCCGGCCAGTCCGCGCCATGGAAATCCGCGGTGTAGAAGCGGGTGTTGATCATGTCCCAGGCTTCGTTGAACAGCTGCACGCGCTCAAGGGCCAGGTCAACCGTTTCGCGCGCCATTACCGGCAGGTCGCGGGCATCCAGCACCTGGCGCGGCGCGGGCAGGGTCTTCAGCTTGCCGCCGGAGGCGAAGATCACCGTCTGCCCGTCCAGCGTTTCGCTGGGCGAATTGGCCGAGGCCGCAAGCAGCACCGAGCCGCTTCCCGCCGGCGTCGTCACGTGGATGCTGGTGGTGCTTTCACCGGTGGCGTAGCGCTCGTAGTAGAGAATGCTGCCGTCGCGGCTGAACACCGGCGACTGCTCCACATCCGGCCCGCCCGTCACATAGCGCTGGTTGCGGCCGTCGGCGTCCATCAGCCAGATGTCGGCCGTGCCGCGCCGCGCGCTGTCGAACGCGATCAGCTTGCCGTCCGGGCTGAAGCTGGGGTCGTCGTCGGAGGTCGGGTCGGTCGTGAGCTGCACGGCCGGCGAGCCGTCGATGCGCTGCAGCCAGATGTCGCGGTTGCCGGCGCGCTCGCTGCAGAACACCAGGGCGCTGCCGTCGGGCGACCAGTTGTGGAAGAAGTCGTTGGCGGGGTCGGTGGTGATGCGCGAAGGCTCACCACCGGTGACGTTCACCAGCCACAGGTCGCTGTTGCCCGAGCGCATGGACTGGAAGGCGATCAGGCGGCCGTCGGGGCTGACGCGCGGGCGCGAGTCGCCCTTGCCGGGCTCGGTTACACGGCGCGCTTCGCCGCCGGCGGCTTCGCACACCCAGATGGCGCCGCGCAGCTCAAAGGCGAGCACCTTGCCGTTGTCGGAAAGGTGCGGGTTTTCCATGCCGCTGGTGAAGGTGCGTTCTTCGGTCTGGGGGCCGCGGGGGTCCTGGTCGATCTGCAGCTTGACCAGCTCGCCGGCGGCCTCGCCGGTCAGCACGGCGGCCGTGCGCGCGCGGTACAGGTAGTGCATGCGCTGGTACACCAGCCACTCGCCGCCGTGGGAGACGCTGACTTCCTCGGCCCCGACGTCAGTGAAGTTGGAAAGCTGGCGGGGCTCGTCGCCCGGGGTCTCCAGCACCATGAACTGGAAGTGGCGTTCAATTTCGCGCGTGAACAGCGCGCGACCGTCGGGCAGCAGCGACACGCTTCGGTCGTTGCCCTGGTAATCGGTCAGGCGCGCCGGCAGCTTGCGGCCTTCGCGCAGCAGGTAGATGTCCTCGTTGGCTGAGCCCTTGTAGCCGCGGCGGAAGCGGGTGGTCGCGCCCGCACAGTACGCCACGTGGCCGTCGCGGATGCTGACGTCGCCGGATTCCATGCTGTCGTCCAGCACCAGCTCTTCGGTGCCGCCCGCCACGGGCACGCGCCACAACGCGTGCTTGTCGATGCGCGAGCTGGTGAAGTACAGCCACTCGCCGTCGCTTGAGAAACCCGCCACGTAATCGTGGGCGCTGTGCCAGGTCAGCTGCCGCGGCACGCCGCCGCGCGCATCCATGATGTAGAGGTTGTAGTTGCCGTCGCGGTCGCTGCTGAAGGCGATCTGCGCGCCATCGGGCGACAATTTCGGGAAGCTGTCATAGGCCTCGTGCAGGGTCAGCTGCGTGGCGCGGGCGCCTTCGGCGTCCCAGCGCCAGATGTCGCCCCACAGGCTGAACACCACCAGCTTGCCGTCGCCGGAAATGTCAGGGCGGCGCGCGCCCGGCTCGCCTTTTGCGGGCTCGTAGATCGGCTCTACCTTCGGTTTTTCCTGCGCGGCCATTGGTGACAGCAGCAGGCACAGCAGCATGGCGATTGCGTACTTCATTTCGGGTCTCCGGTCAGCCGCGCCATGATGCCAAGAATCCGCCTTCCGCGCTCTTTCGTTTACGCCCCAGCCCCGCCCTGCTACGCTTCTGCCATGAACGCCGGCAGCGCAATCGCGGGGGGAATGGCCATGCTGGCGGCCGTGGTGCTGCTGTGGCTGATGGGCGTGAATTTCATGGGCTGGCTCGGGGCGTGGCTTGCGCCGGGCGCCGCCTGGCTGGCGGGCGTAGGGCTGACGCTGGCTTTTGCCGTGGGCCTTGGGCTGCTGTGGGGAGCGCTGGCGAAACAGCCGGCGATCAAGAAACTGCCGCGCCCGGCCGGCGGCCTGCTTTACGGGTTGGTCGTCGCGCTGCTGTTTGCGCTGTTTGTGCCGCTGGTGCTGTCGGCGCTGGCCGGCGACCCGGGAATGTTCCTGAGCACCGGCACCGGCTTTGACGCCTTCCCCGAGGCTTTCGGTGCCCACGCGGTGCCGGCCCTGCCTGACCTCGGATTCGACCCGCCGCTGGCCATGCTGGCCGAGCGCGACTGGTTCAGCCGCGACGATTTCGCCGGGCGCCTGCTGCCTTTCGGCCTGGCGTTTGCGTTGTTCGGCGTGCTGCTCGACCTGCTTTCCCGCACCGGAAGGTAGCAGGCGGGACTTCCCTCACTACAATGGTGGCATGCCTATCCCCCGGATCATCGCGGCTGCGTTCGGCGCGCTGGTGCTGCTGCTGGCCACTTTGTGGTCGCTGGACGTCAACTACGCCGCCTGGCTGGGCGCGTGGCTTTCTCCCGAGAACCAGTACGCCTCCGGTCTCGGTGTGCTGATCTGCTTCGGCTTCGTGGCCGCGTTCGCCTACGCGCGCTGGCTGGGCAACTTCCTGCCCGGCCCGGGGCCGATCCGCGGGCTGGTGTTCGGCGCGATCCTGGCGGCCGGCGCAATCTGGATTCTGCCGGCCGTGCTGAACGGCTTCGCGGGCGTGGTGGGCAACACCCAGGTGGTCTTCCAGGGCCACGGCATCACCAACGACCAGCAGACCTTCGACGAAAAGATCGCGCGCACCCAGGTGGAGCCCTGCCCCGAAATCGGCGGGCAGAAACCGCCGCTCGCGTTCCTGACCCAGGACCACCCCTGGGCGCCGGCCGACGGCTGGATCGGGCGGCTACTTCCCTTCAGCGTGGGCTTTCTTCTATATGGGTTGGTGATTGGTGCATTCCTCAGCGATGAGAAGCGCGGAGCCTCATGACCCACCCTGTCATCCTTGCCCACGGCGGCGCCGGCGCGCCGAACGAAGATTCCGATGGGCCCCGGTCAGCCTGTGAAACCGGCATGAAGTTCCTCACCGACGGTCAGCTCGACGCCGCCCTGCGCGCGGTGATCGAGGCCGCGGTCGTGCTCGAGAACGACGTGCGCTTCAACGCCGGCACCGGCGCCAACTGCCGCCTCGACGGCAGCCTGCAAATGGACGCGATTCTCGCCACCAGCGACGGCCGCATCGGATGCGTGGCGGCCATTGAGCGCGTGCGCAACCCGATCAGGGTCGCGCGCCTGGTGATGGACAGCCCGCACGTGATGCTGTGCGGGCCGGGCGCCACTCAGTTCGCGCACCATCGCGGCGTGCCGGACGACACGCCGATCACCGACAAGGCAAAGAAGCGCCTGGCCGACGCGCTGGAGCGCCTGAAAACCGGGCAGTTGCGTCCCACCGAGCGCAAGTGGCAGGGCCGCGACATGCATGGCACCATCGGCGCCGTGGCGCGCGCCGCCGACGGCACGTTCGCTGTTTCATGCAGCACCGGCGGCACTTCGATGATGCTGCCCGGCCGCGTGGGCGACAGCCCGATCTTCGGCGCGGGCACCATGTGCGGCGAGCACGGGGCGGTGTGCGCGACCGGCGACGGCGAAGAGATCATCCGCCGCCTGTGCAGCATGCGCGTCTACCTGCGCCTCGCCGAGGGCATGGACCCCCAGCAGGCCTGCGAGATCGAGGTGGAGAACTTCCCGCAGCCCTACACGCTGGGGCTGATTGCAGTAAGCCGCACCGGCCACGGCATGGCAGCCACGGCCGACAAGATGGCAAGAGGGATGCTGGAAGACAGGAGTTAGGGGATAGGGATTTGTGGTTGGAGGTTGGTGGTTGGTGGTAGGTGGTAGGTGGTAGGTGGTAGGTGGTAGGTGGTTGGTAGTTGGTAGTTGGTAGTTGGTGGTTGGTAGTTGGTGGTTGGTAGTTGGTGGTTGGTAGTTGGTGGTAAGTCCTTGGCCTTGATTGCAGTCCGGGTTTCGTCACTGCCGGGTTGACGAACGACACGCCCTTGACACGTCAACAAGCGCCGCGAAGATAGTCATACGCGTGCCCGTAGCTCAACTGGATAGAGCAGCTGCCTTCTAAGCAGCCGGTCGGAGGTTCGAGTCCTCCCGGGCACGCCATCTTCCCCGCCAGCAGAGCGACTTCCAGAAGAGTGCCATTGACGCGTCAATGACTAAACTCGACAAGTACAGGTTATTGTACATTTTATTTTCGGCCAATTTCGTGAACCATCGACCCATTTTTCTCCAGCCAACTTTTTCCACCAACGACCAGCTGATGCTTAAGCAGCCGGTCGATGGTTCAAGAAAAACGCAGCCAACTGTACAGGATATTTTTCGCCACCACCCACAAACCAGCCAGCAGAGCTGATTCTATGCCGCCCACTGTACATGAAATCTGCCTAGCAACCCTCAATCGTGTACCCATTCCTGTACAGGAAATAATCGACCGTGCGCCGGCCCCCACCCGGCAGTGAAATCGGCGATTCTTGGGAACACGGCAGGCCGGTGAGTCGAAGGCCTGATTACCCGCAGTCGCCCGGCGACGTTGGCTTCGTCGCTGCTGCGAGATAGACTCGCGCCATGCTTACGATCAGCGGCAAGGTTGTCGGCGGGCGAAAGGCCCTGTTTTCGGACTTCGGCGTCGACCTGCCGTCGGACCTCGGCGACAGCGGCGTCACCCTGCGCCAGTTGCTCGAGAGAATCGTCCGCGAGCAGGTCAAGCTGTTCCGCAAACGCCAACAGGACAACCAGTTCATCCGGGCGCTGACAGAAAAGCAGATCGCGGAGCAGGCCGAGAAGGGCAAGATCAACAGCGGCGGCAGCGAAGTGCCGGTGCAGGAAGTCGACGAAGAGCATGCAGTTGGCGCCGCACTGCAAGCCTTTGAGGATGGGCTGTACTTCGTAATCCTCGACGAGGTCCAGCAGGAAAACCTCGACGCCCAGGTCTACCCCGGGCCAAACAGCAAGATCACCTTCATCCGACTCACCATGCTCGCCGGAGGTTGAAGTGCCGCTGAACAAAGAGCAGGCCAAGGAGCAGCTGAACGAGCTGCGCGTCTCCTGGCTGCAGCCCACGCTGGACGGCCTTAAAGCGTTGCCTGATGCCGCGCGAAGGGTCGGTCGCTTCATTGCCGACCTGAAGCCTGATGGTGAAGGCAAGCTACGCTGGCAGGAACGCGAGCGGCTCTGGAAGGAGTTCGTCACCGAATTGAACGACCTGGCTGACGACCATCGCCGCGCCATGCTCACCGTTCTGTTTCCAACGCTGCACGAAACCGTCGAGGCAGCCTATCAGTTGAAGCTGGTTCTCCCCTACCAAACCGGGTACATGCGGCGCGCGTTCCGGGCTCTCAACCGGCCGGACCTGCACGGCGGATCCCGCCTGGCGTGGCTGCGGGGTTTACACGAAGCGACGAAGGAGTTTCACCAGGACGTTCAATGGTTCGCCCGCTGGGCACCTTGGCTGAGCGGCTACTACAGCGCGGATCACCTAGGGGTTCTGCTTGCCGCAGCAATCGAATGGGGCGACCGTGGGGTGCTGGAAGTGCTGCGGGCGTCGGCTTTCAATGAGGATGAAGTCGGCGGAATGGGCCGCCACGTGACGCGCGGCCTGCTGTGCGCATCAAACCGTGAGGGGTGGGATACCGTCCTTCGACTACTGCTGGCCGCACAGCGCGAAGAAGGGCTGCGGCAAGCCATCCTGGAAACAGCAGATGAGGCTCACCCTGAAGCCTTCCGCCTCGTACTGGGCACGATACTTGAGAACGACCTTGCCCGGTTCAGCAGCGTGACTCGTGCTTTGGGCGCCTGGATGGCGCTGCCTTGGGACAGCGCCAGCGTAAAGGTGGTCAACGCTACACTGGAACGGGTCGTCCAGTATCTGGACAACGACGACAAACGCGCCGCCGTACTCGCATCCGACGACTGGGAGCCGTGGTACGAAGCTGCCTGGGTGCAGGCGTTCCGCAACGCACCAGACGCGGTAAAAACAGTGACAGCCGGGCTGCGGCACGAAAAGCCCCAAATGCGCTACACGGCCGCGTACCTGGGTGTGCAGCTGCATGTTCCAGAAATCTACCTCCCGCTCGCGGACTCGCTGGCGGATCCCGATCATCGTGTAGCTGACCTGGCTGCAGCCAGGTTCGCCTCCGGCGAGGCATACAGTGAGCATGTACCCGACCTGTTTGAGCGCGCCGAAACGCAGATGGTGCGCTGGCGCAACGACAAGGAACACGGCAAACCACTCACATGGCCGTGGTCCAGCCACAAGCTGGACCGTGCGGAGCTGTGCCAGGTGATGATCAACGCGCTGGATACCCGCCCGGCAACGCGAATGCTGCCCCACTTCGACCACATGAATCCGGGCCAGCGCGCAGGCTTGTGCAAACGCCTTGCGGACGCGGGCGGGGAAGCCGACGCCCAGGTCCGGGCATTCATCCTGAAAATGGTGTCCGACCGGGCCAGCCAGGTACGGGACGCCGCTATCAAGGCCATCTCCAACTTCAGCATCAAGGACTCCGAGGCAGAGGAATTGGAGTCGCTGCTGCAGCGAAAGACGCCGGATTTGCGCCGGGCGATGCTCGCGCTTCTACTCAAGCGCGAAGACAGTTCGGTTCTGGAAAGCGCAAAGCGGCTCATTGCCTCGAAGAGCGAAATGCAGCGCCTCGGCGGCCTTGAACTGCTTCGGCAGTTGATCAAGGCAGAACGATCGGTTGCCCAGGCACGCATCGCCGCCGAGGACTTCAGGACCACAGCCAAGAAGTTCACTCGGAACGAAGAAGTGCAGCTTGAGCAGCTGCTGAGCACGCAATCTCGCGAGGCCTCGCTGGCCGACGCACTCGGGCTTGCCGACGCCTCCACCTTTACGACGCCCCCGGAGGTGCAGCCGCAGGGGGTGCTCTACATGAGCGCCGCCGCGATCGGAATCATCGAGGGCATCGACAAGCTCGCGCAGCAGCATGCGAACACCATGGTGAAGACCGACGGGCATGGGGAGTATGCCGAGCAGCCGTTGGGGAATCTGGGGCGCTGGGGATTTCCGACGCCGCGCGAAGGTGCGATTCAAGACCAGCTTGCGCGCTGGCCTCTCCGCGAAGTTTGGGAAGAGTTTTTCTCCGCACACTCACTCGCAGTGCGCGATGCGGACGGCCTCGAATTGCTGCGAGCCTGCCTTTTCACCAACGCCGCGTGGCCCTACAACGACGAGGAACGCTTTTACGATGAGCACAAGGTGAAGTTCCGGGGTGTGGTGAATGGTGTGCTGGAGTGGCTCGGCAGGCTGCACCCGCTGCCATCCGCCCCAAACTTCCTGCTGGACTGCGTTGAAAATGCCCTGGCACTGCACAAGGTAGCCGACCTGGCCGTCAATCCTGAAGAGTTCGCACACAAGTTCAAATGGGATCACGGTTTTCTGCGTGCAGTTCTGGAGTGGGTTCGACAACACCAGTCTGAGCACCCGGATCTCTGGTCTCGAGAGCAATTCCGCAGGTTCTGGGACTTGCTGATGCGTCACGATGTCAACGCCGGCGGTCGCCGATTCGACTCGGTTCGGCTCTCGGACGTCCTTCGCGCGCATCGCCACGGCCTGGTCAGTGATGGCGAGTTCGCATACTTCCTGATCGGCGGAAGAACTAACGAGGGCGAACAACGCTACGGAGCCGTGTGGTCCCTGTTCGACGCTCTGCACTCGGTCAGCGCGCGCAAGCCCGATCCCCGACTGAATCTGTCGCCAGAGGCCATGATGGTTGTCGAGCGTTGTCGTGAGCGAATCCTGGAGGTCGAACTCGTTCGGGGAGATCATCCTTCAGCGGCTACCCGGCCGGCGATCGCGCTGCGCTACACCGGGGGGCTCCGGACCTTGGCGCGCGTTGTCCGGGCCTTAGGCAAGAACCGCATCCGCCGGGACTCGTCCTGGGGAAGCAGCAGTCTCTCGCGCGACTACGTGTTCAGCCAGTTGATGAGGAACACTTGGCCAGGCGAGGACGATACTCCCGAGGCCTTCTCCAAAGCCCTGCCGGTCAAAGAGATTGGCATCGAGCGCTTGCTCGAGGTGGCAATGTTCGCTCCCCACTGGGCGCGGCACGTCGAGCACACGGTGAAGTGGCCCGGTCTGGCTGATGCCATCTGGTGGGTGCATGCCCACACCAAGGACGAAAACTGGAGCGTCGAGAACGAAGTCCGCGATGCCTGGCACGCCTGGATCAGCGAACGCACTCCACTCGCTTCCGCCGACCTCCTGGATGGCGGAGTAGACGTCGCCTGGTTCAACCAGGTGATCGACACGCTCGGCCGGAAGAAATTCGAACAGGTGCTGGAAGTCGCCAAGCTGGCCAGTAGCGGCACCGGCCACACCCGCGCCAAGCTGTTCGCCAACGCAATGCTGGGCAATGAGAAACGCCCGGACCTCCTCAAGCGCATCAAGGACAAGCGCCACCAGGATGCGGTGCGAGCGCTGGGTCTGCTTCCTCTCGCTAAGGGTAAGGCCGCCGAGAAAGACGTGCTTGAACGCTACAAGGTCATCCAGGAGTTTTTGCGCACGCGCCGGCAGTTCGGTTCACAGCGCCAGGCCAGCGAAAAGCGCGCCGCCGAGATCGGCCTGGAAAACCTGGCGCGCACCGCCGGCTTCCCCGATCCACAACGCCTGGAATGGGCCATGGAGGCGAAGTCCGTGGCAGACCTGGCCAAGGGTCCGGTAAAGCTGAAACGTGGTGAAGTCGAAGTCTCGCTCTCTTTGGATGAGCACGGCAACCCGGATTTGACCGTCATCAAGAAGGGCAAGCCGCTGAAAAGCGTTCCTGCCGCCCTGAAGAAGGACCCGGACATCGCCGATTTGTCGGAACGCAAAACCGATCTCAAGCGCCAGGCCTCGCGCATGCGCCAGTCGCTGGAGGCCGCCATGCTGCGCGGCGACGAGTTCACGGGCGCCGAACTGCGCAAGCTGTTTGAACACCCGATCCTCGCGCCGATGTTGGGTCAGCTGGTGTTGATCGGCAAGCAGACGGGTTACCCGGAAGGCCACGGCAAGGCCCTGCGCGACCACAAAGGCGAACGCCACTCGATCGGCGCGACGGAGAAGCTGCGTATCGCCCACGCGTACGACCTGTTCAAGTCCGGCAAGTGGCACGCCTGGCAGAAGGACTGTTTCGCGCGCGAAGTCATCCAACCCCTCAAGCAGGTGTTCCGGGAGCTGTACGTGCTCACCGGCGCCGAGAAAAGCAGCGAACATTTCACCCGTCGCTACTCCGGCCAGCAGGTGCAGCCGAGGCAGGGGCTGGCCTTGCTCGGAGGCCGTGGCTGGGTGGCGCGGCCCGAGGAAGGTGTATCAAAGACCTTCCATCGAGAGGGACTTACAGCCTGGGTCGGCTTCCTGGAAGGCTTCTACACACCGGCAGAAGTCGAGGGGCTGACGGTAGAGAACGTTTCGTTCAGCAAGCGCGACCAGTGGGAGCCGATGAAGCTGAAGGATGTACCGCCGCGTGTTTTCAGCGAGGTCATGCGCGACGTGGACCTGATGGTCAGCGTGGCACACCGCGGCGAAGTGGATCCCGAGGCCAGCGCAAGCACGATCGAGTTGCGCACGGCCATCGCGCGGGAAACGCTCGCCTTGCTGAAACTGAAGAACGTGAAGTTCGACGGCCGTTACGCGCTGATCAAGGGACACTACGGCGACTACTCGGTGCATCTGGGGAGCGGCATAGTGCATCGGATGCCCGGCGGGATGGTGTGCATCATCCCGGTTCACGCCCAGCACCGGGGCCGCATCTTCCTGCCATTCGCCGACGACGACCCAAAGTCAGCCGAGGTACTGAGCAAGATCCTAATGCTCGCAAAAGACACCGAAATCAAAGACCCCAACATCCTCGACCAGCTACGGAGATAACCTAAGCGCAGAAGTGCGCTGAAAAGTGGCCCCATCTTCCCTGCCACGGCGCGCAAAGGATTGGGGCGAGCGAAGAGAAGGGGACGAGCTCAACGGCCTGCGTTAGCGCCTGCAAAGATGCCTGCCCTGTTTCTGTCATCCTGATATGGGTTGATTCTTTGAGGTTACAGGCAACGCGTTAGAACCTTCCGCTCGATAAGCCTTTGCACATGAGTTTCGAACTCAAGGGCTGTGTCGCGGTCCTCCACCAGCACGCCTGCCTCGATGTTGCGCTCGTGAGCCGCGTCAGTGAAGTTTGCGGAGGTCACCAGTGCGATGCTCCGGTCAACCACCAGGCACTTCGCGTGGAGGCTTGCGCGATTCGTAGTCTTCTGAAGCGCTCTCGGATCGAAGTACAGGATGGGTCGAGATTCCCAAGGCCACACTTCCGCACAGAACTGGGCACTGAACCTCCTTCCCGCCTCCTCAAGCGTCTCGTCTTGCTCAATGAGCGGATGCAGGTTGGCGCAGAAGACCACATTCAGCTGGGGGCGCTCTTTCATGCTGGTCTGCTCCCCGAAAACTGAGCCAGGTGTTATGAGAGTTCTGAGCGGCCGTGAGGCCGGAAAGGACTGTCATGAAACGCAAACGTCGAACGCCCGA
>JAANMX010001166.1_pt1 | contig 30917 bp, 32 predicted proteins | sample 7279681 | NCBI WGS metagenome assembly JAANMX01 (sample SAMN14094542, study PRJNA606508) | bioreactor metagenome | isolation source: A lab-scale SPAN reactor treating ammonium-rich wastewater day 351 | place: Ireland: Galway | collected 2018-01-01 | reverse complement strand
GCTCGCTCGGCATCGCTCCGCCCGACAAAAACAATCTACGCACGCAACGCAGGTTGCGTGCTTCCCTGAAGACTATGTGTTTAGTTTATGCGGATTATGATTAGGACAATTTTTATCCGAACATCTTTCTGGGATTGTTTTTGTCCCTTCCATCATAAGTGAGCCACAGATTTTACAGATTTCACCAGTCGGTTTTGATTTGATTGTAAATTTACATTTCGGATAATTTGTGCAAGCGTAAAAAACTCCGAAACGTCCGCGTTTTTCTGTCAGCTCTCCTCCGCCATCTGGCGAATTACATTCCGGGCATTTGACACCGGTTGAGGCCTTCTTTTCTGCCTCCGGGTCTTTTTTGATAAATTTGCATTTTGGATAGCGATTACAAGAAACAAACCGGCCGTATCTACCGTCTCTTTCTATGAGCCGACCCTTACTGCATTCTGGGCAGTCTTCGCCGGTTTCTTTTGGACCTTGAAGTTCCTCACCTTCAATTGTTCTAGCACCGCTACATTCTGGGAATTTTTCACAACTTAAAAACTTTCCAGACTTGCTAAGTTTGATAATCATGGGACTTTTACATTTTGGACATTTGAGTTTCGCGTCTGCTTTCCCCAGATTGGTTATTTTTTCCATTTTTTCTTTTGATTTTACTTCTTTAAGAAAAGGTTTATAAAAATCCCCCAAAATTTCTTCGTATTTTAATTTTCCTTGCGCGACAAGGTCGAGCTTATCTTCCATCTCCGCGGTGAAAGTATCGCTTACGTATTGAGTAAAATTTTCTTCCAAAAAAGTGCTGACCACGTCGCCCGTATCAGTGGGGAACAGGGCTTTTCCGCCAGTTTCCGGACGTTTCTCAACATAACCGCGATCTTGAATGGTTTTAATAATGGAAGCGTAGGTTGAAGGCCGGCCGATTCCTCTTTTTTCCAATTCCTTAATTAAGCCGGCTTCAGTATAACGCGACGGCGGCTGTGTTTCTTTTTCTTCAGTTTTGATTTCTTGGAGCAACAACTCTTCACCCTCGGAAACTTTGGGCAAGATCAGATCTTCTCCTTTGGCAGCCGAGTCAACTTTAAGCCAGCCGTCAAAAATAATTCGGGAGCCAGTGGCGTAAAATTCCGGTATGTCAGATTCGGTGGTCTTTGCGGTTATTTTGCTTCTCAAGATTTTAGCGTCCGACATTTGCGAACTTACAGTTCTTTGCCAAATCAGTCTATATAATTTTTTCTGGTCTTCATTTTGGCCCGCCATTTCTTTGGTGACATCTGATGGTCGAATAGCTTCGTGAGCTTCTTGGGCGGATTTGCTTTTGGTCTTGTAGTTTCTTGGTGAAAAGTAGTCTTTACCGTATTTTTCGTTGATGATTTTGGCAATTTGGGCTTGAGCAGACGAACTTAAGTTTGTACTGTCCGTTCTCATGTATGTAATCAGTCCGGCTTCATAAAGTTTTTGCGCGACGGACATGGTTTTTGCCGGAGAAAAGCCGAGCCGCGAGCTCGCGGTTTGTTGAAGCGTTGAGGTGATAAAGGGTGCCCTCGGTGATCTTTTTGCTTCGCTCTCTTTTACTTCCTTAACTCGCCACTTCGCCACCTTGCCGTTTTCCAGAATTCTTTGAACCTCTTGAAAATCGGTTGGTTCTTCCGAACAAGTCAGGGTGAGAGGTTCTTTATTCTTATTTAATACGTCTGCCGTTATGACCCAAAATTTATGAGATTCAAAAGCTCTGATCTCTCGCTCGCGCTCCATTATTATTCGAAGTGCGGGGGATTGAACTCGGCCGGCTGAAAGTCCATACCGAACTTTTTTCCAAATAAGCCCAGAAAGGTCATAGCCGACAAGCCGATCCAACACTCGCCTGGCTTCTTGAGCTTCTTTTAGATTTATATCAATTTTCCTCGGATGTTTTAAAGCTTCCAACACCGCATCTTTTGTAATTTCATAAAAAACTATTCTTTTAGGATTTTTCAAATCAGCGGCTTTAGAAATATGCCATGCAATGGCTTCGCCCTCCCGATCCGGATCAGTTGCTAACAAAATTTCGTCGGCCTTTTTCGCCGAGTTTTTAATTTCCGCAACCACTCTTTCTTTGCCCGGGGAAATTTCATAATGTGGCACGAAGCCAGCTTCAATATCTATAGCTTTTTTATTACTTTTTGGCAGATCACGGATATGGCCAATTGAGGCCTTAACCGTGTAGCCCTTGCCCAGATATTTTGAAATTGTTTTCTCTTTAGCAGGCGACTCTACTATGACTAGTGTAGTTGTCATGGGATTAAGTAATATATTAAAACATTTTTTTTAGCAAGCCCTCACATCAAGTTTGCCATCGCTTGTCATCGTTGCAACGTGTTTTTTTTTACTGAACTTTTTATGTAATTTTTATATATGTTTTGTTGTGGATATGATATCGATTATTTTGTCTAAATATCATTTTCCGATTTTTGTTGATGTTTCGAAATTTTTATAGAATCAGAGCACTATCATACTATATAGTATAGTAGTGTTTAGTGGGTCGGGTTTTTTAATAAAATTTAAAAAACAACCCCGCGCTTACTCAACCTTAACTCAAGTGTAAGGTATTGCTGATTGGATCTGCGGGTCATTTTCTACAACCAAAAAAAAGCGCGGGCGATGATTCGCCCGCGCGTTGAATGCGTCGGTCTAGGGGTCTAGGATGACGGCTTTTGGATTTCTCCGGGCCAGTCAAACTGTTGACGGAAGAGCTCTTCCACCCCTTCTCGCCACTCTTCCTCCGGATTGCTCGGATCTCCGCGGCTGATCAAGTCCGCCGTGTCGGAGAGAACGTGGAACTTGAAGATCGGCAGGAAGATTCCGAGAGTATCCCTCGAGCGGAAGGTGATGAGATTAAACCCTTCCGGCCAGACTGATTCAACCACCCAGATGAAGCCGTCTTGGAATCTAACCAAGTCGCCGGCTTCGCCGAGGCGCCAGTGGCTCACATCAATCCCCGAATTCATCCGTTCAATGTCCTCGGGCGAGAGATTTGTGATCTTGCCGCCGAGCAGCTTGACCATCTCTTTCTCCCACTGGTGCCATGGGCTTTCTGTCTGTTCCGGCTCCGGCTGCTGAAGCTGTTGTGGTTCTTGAAGTGTGTCTGGTTGTTTTCTCGTCGTTGCCACTTGATGTGGAGCGTCGAGGAGCAACCACAAAACAAGAGCGCCAAAAAAGACGAGAGCCAAAGCACTGAGAGTGACATCCTTTGCCAGAGAGCCGGACTTTCCCATCTTCGCCTCCTTTTTTTCCGGAGAAGCCACAAGCCCTCCTTTTTTTCCATTGAGATATTAACAGAAAAGATACAAAAGACAAGATAATAGAAAAATCCCCCGCCGGCGGTTGCCAACGGGGGACGAATGAAAAGCACCTTTCTCCTCTCAAGGACCGATTGCCTAACTAATGTAGTCAGACTTTCTGTACCCTCTTGAGGACAGCATAAGCTCGTGTAGCTCATGGGTGGACGACATAGTCGTGGTCAGGCTCGGGTCTCGAAACCCGCGCTTTTTTTTCTTCAGACCACGGGCTCGGTGCACCGAGCTTTTACTTTGTCGTACTGACCTGGCTTTGAAACGAACGCACCGCTCGCTTCGGACACGGACCTTCGAGAGAGCCCGCCTTCAGACGAACACGACACCTCCGCTCATTACCAGGATTTAGGAACTTCTTTGCGTAGTGTATTTTTTCTTCAGTGTATTTTTTCTGCCCTCAAGTGTAGCAGATTAATTTTTTTTGTCAAGCGTTTTTGGGTATTTTTCTATTTTTCTTTCCTAAAATTTCTAAAATACGGCTCAATACTAAGGTATTTTTAATGCCTGTTTTGTAGGGCATTTTTAATGGTTTCCGGATCGGAGTATTCAAGTTCGGTGCCAAGCGACAAGCCCTTGCCTAAAGATGAAATTTTAAAGCCAAATTTTTTTGAAAGCGGTTCTATTTGTTTTTTGACAAACTCGGCGGTGTTTTCACCTTCCGGATTGAAGTCGGTCGCTAAAATTATTTCGCCAACATGTTTTCCGTGTCCCAGTTTTTCCAAATAATTTAGAAGTTCTATGATTCTAATCTTTTTTGCCGGTTCTTTTTCCAAAATCGGCAAACTGCCGCCCAAAACAAAATATCGCCCCTTAAACTCACCGGCTTTTTCTATATTTTCAATATCCAAATCTCGACTGACAATCATCAAAATTTTCTCTCGTTTTCCGTCACTACAAATTGAGCAGAGATTTTTATCATTTGGGTTGAAGAAGAAACGAAAACATTCGTGGCAAGCTGAAGCGCTTTTTTTCAGCAAATCTATTTCTTGAATCAGTTTTTTTGTGAAAACCGGATTTTGCCCGAGCAAAAAATAAACAAATCTTTTGGCTTGCTTCTGCCCAACTCCGGGGAAACGCGAAAAAAGTTCGGCAAGTTTTGTAATTTGCTCGGTCATTTTAGAAATCTTCAGATGAAAGTTCGGCGCCACCAAAATTACTTTTATCTATATTTTGGAAAGTCGCTTTTTTGTCGTTGAAATAAAGTTCAACTTTGCCAGTTTCGCCGTTGCGATGCTTTTCAATCAAAATTTCAGCAATGTTGGTTTTATCCGAATCTTCTTTGTATCTATCTTCGCGGTGGATAAACATTACAACATCCGCATCTTGTTCTAATGATCCTGAATCACGAAGATCCGAAAGTCGAGGCCGACCACCACGCGACTCCACCGCTCTAGAAAGCTGGGAGAGTGCTAAAACCGGAATATCAAGTTCGCGCGCCAAATGTTTTAAGGACCTTGAAATTTCAGTCACTTGCTGGACCAGATTGTCGTTGGCTCTGGCGCCGACTGGCACCATAAGTTGAAGATAGTCAACAATCAAAAGCTTCAAGCCCTTTTCGGCTTTTAGTCGTCTTGCTACCGCTCGCATTTTTAAGATATTACTACCCGGCTGGTCGTCGATAAAGATTGGGGCTTGGGAGAGTTTGCCCAGAGACTGACGGATAGCGGCGAAATCTTCCTCACGCGAGAGTTTTCCAGTTCGCAATTTCCAAGCGTCAACTTGAGCTTGAGCGGCAAGCAGTCGATCTACTAGTTGTTGCGAGCTCATTTCCAGAGAAAAGATTCCGACTGGATTTCCATGATTGACGGCAGTCTGTCGAGCGATATCAAGTGCCAAGGAGGTTTTTCCCATTGACGGTCTGGCGGCCAAAATTATCAAGTCGGAATTTTGTAGGCCGGCTAGTTTGTGGTCAATTTCTGGAAAACCGGTCGGTACTCCGCGGTGTTCACCTTTCATATTGTGCAATCTATCCAAACGCTCCCAGGCCTCTGACAGTTCGTTTTTCAATTCGGAAAAACGAAAAGTGCTACCTGTGGATGTTATTTCAAAGACTTGTTTTTCAGCGCGGTCTAAAATTTCTTCCAATTCTGACGCTTCGTCATATCCCAAATTGGCGATTTGTTCGGAGGCCTCAATCAGAAGTCGCATAATGTGTTTTTTTCTGACTATTTCAGCGTAATGACGGACGTTGGTGGCGGTTGGAACGCCATTGGCAATTTCTGTCAGATAGCTCGCCCCTCCAATTTCTTCTAGCACTTTTTTCTCCGCCAAACGCGAAGAGACCGAGAGTAAATCAATCGGATTGTTTTTCTTGAAAAGATCCATCATCGCCTCAAAAATCAAGCGATGTTTTCTGGCGTAAAAAGTCGTTGGCGCGATGATGTCTATAATTTCATAGAGAGTATCACTCCGGAGCATTATTGAACCAAGAAGGGCTTTTTCAGCATCTAGAGACTGCGGTGGGATTCTTAGGTTGAAAGGTTGCTTTGCCATTAATCTCATATTACCATAAGGCAATTACCCGACAACGTTTTTAGTATTTAAAAGCTGTTAGCAATATGTGGAAAGCAGTAATTTTAGCAGCCGGCAGGGGAACCAGAATGGGGGACTTGACCAATGGAACTCCAAAGCCACTTTTAAAAGTGTTGGGCAAAACCCTTCTTGAGCGGAAGCTTGATGAGTTACCGGAAAGCATTCACGAAATAATTATTATTGTTGGTTATCACGGCGAACAGATTATTGAATCTCTGGGAGACCAATACAAAGACAAAAAAATTTCTTACGTTTGGCAGAAAGAATTGAAGGGAACCGCTCATGCCCTGTGGCAGGCGAAAGGCCTTTTAAAAGGAAGATTTTTAGTTTTGATGGGTGATGATATTTACTGCAAAGAAGATATTGATGCGTGCCTCAAAGAAGATTGGGCGGTTTTAGTGAAAGAAGTTGATTTTTTGGAAGCCGGCGGAAAAGTTGTTTTGAATCCGGACGGCAGTTTGAAAGACATTGTTGAAGGCGCGCACCATCACGAACACAACGCTTTGGTAAATGCCGGACTTTATGTTTTAGGTCCGGAAATTTTTGATTATGATTTAGTCCAAATTCCCGGCAAGACAGAATATGGTTTACCGCAAACACTCATTCCACTTTTGGGAAAATTCTCAATAAAAGTTGTTAAAAGCAAATTCTGGCTCTCCCAAACAGCTCCGAATGATTTGGAAACAGCGGAGAAAGAATTGCTTTCTGGAAAAAAATCTCTATAACCCATATCTGGACTTACGAACGAAGTCCGAATATGGCGGACGCTTTTTTTTATATTTTTTGTATTAACATCCCCACGTCGTGTGGATGTTACGATCTTCATCAAGGAATTTCCTTGATGAATTTGATGTTAAATATTAGCAATTCTTTATCACCGGTCCTTTGTTCGTGTCTTTAATTTCAAAACCCTTCTTTTCTATTTCACTCCTTAATCTATCGGCTTCACCCCAGTTTTTTTCTCGGCGGGCTTTTTCTCTTTGCTCGACCAAACTTTTGACTTCAGAAGGAATTGTGATCGATTCTTTTTTGAGAGTCGCCAAGCCCAGCCCGAAAACTTTATCCATTTCCAGAACAGTTTTTTTCTTGTCTTGAGGTGTTAAACTTTCATCTTTCAAGACCTCCCAAAGAATTGCAAGAGCTTTTGGGGTATTTAAATCATCATTGACAGCTTCTTTAAATTTCTTCAAATGTCTGTCTGACATTTTTCCTTTACTTTTGATTTCTTGAATTTGATTTTTAATTTTTTCAAAAGCAGTTTGCGAGGCCTCAAGAGCGTCCCAAGAAAAAGAAATAGGGGAGCGATAATGCGCGCCTAAAAGCCAATATCGGAAAGCCAGCGGGTCAAATCCTTTTTCTTCAATTTCTGTTAGCGTTATGGTGTTACCAAGTGACTTTGCCATTTTACCTTCGGGCATTATCAGGTGTTCGTTGTGCATCCAAAAGTTGGCCATCTTTTTTCCGTTTACCGATTCACTTTGAGCAATTTCATTATTATGGTGAATCGGAATGTGTTCTATGCCACCGGTGTGGATGTCAAAAGTTTTACCAAGATATTTCTCACTCATTACTGAACACTCAATGTGCCAGCCGGGAAAACCTTTGCCCCAAGGGCTATCCCAACCGATTTTTTCATTCATTTTCCACAAAACAAAATCTCTCGGATTTTTCTTTTTTTGATTTCCGCCGATACGGGTTTCTTGAATTTCCGACAGGCCGCCAAGTTTTCCATAGGCCGGAAATTTTTCGGTCTCAAAATATACTCCGTCGTCTAAAATGTAAACACATCCCTTTTTTTCCAGTTTTTTTATGAACTCAATATCTTCAGATATGTGGTCGCTGGCAAAGGGAAACTTGAAAGGGGAGAGAGTATTTAATTTTTTTCTATCATCGAGATAAATCTCGGCGTATTTTTCTCCGAGTTTTTTCATGTTTTCAAGAGTTAGGGCCAGCCCCTCTTTTTTAAGTCCTTTAGTCATCTTATCTTCGCCGGAATCAGCGTCAGAGGTCAGGTGGCCAAAGTCGGTAATGTTTACGACCTGCTGGACTTTTAGGCCGTTGAATTCCAAAGTCCGGCGCAAAATATCCCAGATGACCGCTGAACGAAGGTTGCCGATATGCTGGCGGTCATAGACTGTCGGACCACAGCTGTAGATTTGTACTGCTTTCTTTTTTATCGGACGAAAATTCTCTTTTTTGCGAGTCAGAGTGTTGAAAAATTTAATCATTGAGATTTCAGAGCTTTAATTTTAACTTGTCTACGTTTATTTCAAAAGATTGACAAAAAATATTTTAGTGCTAAAATAAGAAATAGAAAGGAGAATACGATGAGGAACCACGGTTCGTCGAAGATGCCGAGGGCGGTCAAGCAAAGAATTTGCCTGTCTGTTCTAGCTTTCTCTACAGCACTGTCTATTGTAACCGGCTTTACCTTCGGACTGGGAGTAGAGCCGGTCGTTGGATGGATTTTTGGGGTTTTGGTGTTTATGATAGGACTCCCTGTCTCACTCATGGTCTTCTCCAGTCCAGAGTGAGTTTGTCGCGCGCGTCGCTCCTTGCGGCGCGCTCTTTTTTTTGCAATAATGATTTGACTATGGAAGATAAAGACCAAAATAGGAGAAGTTTTTTAAAGCCGATAGTCTTATCGGTACTATTTTTTTTCTTAGGTTTTTATTTTGGTGCAGGCCAGGTATCGGAAATTTCCAAAGTCAGTGGTCTTGAGGGTAAAGAACATACGACAGACATTACTGCTGACTTTTCTTCTTTTTGGCGAGTTTGGAATTTGATTGATGAAAAATATGTTCCGCCAGATTTGGAAACGGGAGACAAAACAATTTCCGGACAAGAAAGGGTTTGGGGGGCAATAAAGGGAATGGTCCGATCACTTGGTGACCCTAACACCACCTTTTTAACCCCGAAAGAACTTGAAGTTTTTGAAGAAGAAATAAGTGGCGCTTTTGAAGGAGTTGGAATGGAAGTCGGAATAAGAGATGGTGTTTTAACCGTCATCGCGCCTTTGAAAAATACTCCGGCCTATCGAGCTGGGATAAAGGCAGGTGACAAAATTTTTAAGATTGATGATAAAGAGACTCTAAATCTTGGTATTGAGGAAGCGATTAGTTTGATTCGTGGAAAAAAAGGAACCCCTGTTTCCCTCATACTTTTCAGAGAAGACTCTAATGAGCCGGTTGAAATTACTTTGATCCGAGATACGATTGATATTCCGACTCTCGACACCGAATGGCGTGACGATATTTTTATTATTCGACTCTACAATTTTTCTGGCAATGCCCAGGGTGTTTTTCGGAATGCTTTGAGAGAATTTATTTTGGGAAGTCGAGTTGGAGAGAGAAAATTGATTTTGGATTTGCGAGGTAATCCCGGCGGATTTTTGAACGCATCAGTTGATATTGCCAGTTGGTTTTTGCCAGCAGGAAAAGTGGTGATAAAAGAAGACTTTGGTGGACGGCGAGAGGATATAGTTCATAGGAGCCGCGGTTATAATATTTTCGGCAATGATTTAGAAATGGTTGTATTAATTGATAAAGGCAGTGCTTCAGCTTCGGAGATATTGGCCGGGGCTTTGCAGGAACACGGAGTGGCGACAATTGTCGGAAATCAGTCATTTGGTAAGGGTTCAGTGCAGGAGCTTGTCAGGGTAACCCCCGATACCTCTCTTAAGGTGACTGTGGCTCGTTGGGTTACGCCAAATGGAAAATCAATTTCTCTTGGCGGTTTGGAGCCAGATATAGAGGTGGAAATAGAGTCGGAAGATTTGGAAAGTGAGAATGACTTGGTCTTGGAGAAAGCGATTGAAATATTAAAAAATTAGTATTTGAAAAAAGATATGAAAGTTATTTTACTAAAAGATGTTTCAAAAATCGGCCAGAAATTTGAAATAAAGAATGTGGCTGATGGTCACGCCCTTAATTTTTTGATTCCGAGAGGATTGGCTAAAACAGCAAATCCGTCCGAAATTGCAAAAATTGAATCCTTAAAAGCTTCAGAAAATAAAACCAGAGAGGATAAATTAAATAATTTGCGTTTAAAAATCAGTCAACTGTTGGGGAGGCCAATCTTAATTGAAAGTGAAGCGAATGAGAAAGGTCATCTTTTCAAGGGTTTACACGAAAAAGATTTGGTCAAATCAATATTGAATCAGGAGGGAATAGAAATAGAGCAAGATTTAATCAGACTTGAGAGGCCGATAAAAGAAGTCGGCAGTCAAAAAGTTAAAATAGAAGGGGAGGGGGTGTCTGCGGAAATTGAATTTATAATCAAAGCAAAAGATAAAAGTTAAGCCGAAACATTCACTACTTTTTTAATTTTTACTCCGCCGTTTAGCGAGATTTTTCTTTTGTTTGTTATTCCAACTTTTCCGTTTTTCAAGGCGAAGAGAGTGTGGTCTTTACCCATGCCGACATTTTGTCCCGGTAGAAATTCTGTGCCTCTTTGGCGTACCAAAATTGCGCCGGTTTTAGCAGCTTGTCCGTGATCTATTTTTATCCCGAGATATTTTGGATTTGAATCTCGGTTATTTTTTGTTGATCCTCCTGCTTTTTTATGTGCCATATTACTGCTGATTTAACGCTGGTTTTTCTAAAAAATACTGGCTACCAAATAATTTATGATATTATTTAGATTGATGGAAAGTATAACTGAAGCATTACAAAAAATCAAGAATGTTTGTGTGGCATCGGAGGGTAGAGAAAAGGCCTTGATTGTGGCCGTGATTTTTCTGGTTGGCACCGCCTCTTTCGGTTTAGGTCGGATTTCGGCTTTGGATGAAAATCGTGAGCCGGTAAAAATAAATGAAATTCCTCTTTCGGCCAATGTCGCCACTATATCGTCTGACACCGCTTCAAATAATGAGCCCTTGGTTTTAGGGCAAAGCGTTTCAGAACAAATCAGTTTACAAGCCGGTGGGCTTTTGGTTGGTTCTAAAACTTCAGACAAGTATCATTTTCCTTGGTGTTCCGGCGCAAAAAGAATAAAAGAAGAAAATAAAATTTATTTCAATTCAATTGAGGAGGCAAAAGCGGCCGGCTATAGCCCGGCGGGGAATTGTAAAGGACTAGAATAGGCAGTTAGGTGCTAGGCTTTAGGCGTTAGTTTATGATCATACTAGACATAGAAACATCAGGAACTAACCCGTGGAAACACTCTATTCTCTCAATTGGCGCCGTTGATTTTTTAGACTTAAAACGAACGTTTTCCAGAGAATGCCAAATTCGCCCGGGCGCACATATTAGCGAGGAGGGGTTGGCGGTAAATGGTTTCAGTAGGGAAGAGATAGCCGACCCGAGGAAAGAAACGGAAGAAAAAATTGTCGCCGATTTTTTTGCTTGGGCGATGGAGAGTAGAGACCATACAATTGCCGGTCAGAACCCGTCTTTTGACGTTTCTTTTTTGCAAGTGGCATCGGAAGAATACGGTCTAAATTTTCCTTTGGCTCATCGGACTTTTGACCTTCATTCGGTTTGCGCGGCGCATATGATAAAACGGGGATTAAATTTGCCATTGGAAAATAAACGTTCCGCTTTGAATTCTGATTCAATAATGGAATATGTCGGCCTGCCTCACGAGCCCAAACCCCACATCGCTTTTAACGGCGCCAAATGGGAAGCTGAAGCGTTCTCCCGGCTATTTTATAACAAACCGCTTTTTCCAGAATTTAAAGAATATAAAATTCCTTGGATAAGCTAGTTAGCAGAATACCGTAAATGAAAAAGCCCCGCGCGGTTGTCCGCGCGGGGCTGTGTGTCAGCATTCTGAAGGAGCCGTCTTGTTGGACTTGGAGAATCCTCGGATGGCTTCTCTCAAACCCATGAGAACAATGAGTAGGACGGTGTTTGGCAGAATGACTAATGCTCCGAACACAGCCCCCAGAGGCATCGTCCAGAATATTCCGCAGTTGAATCCGAAACCCAGCCCGAAACCCAGCCCGAAGACCAGCCCGAGGCCCAGCCCGAAGACCAGCCCGACGACCAGCCCGACGACCAGCCCGAAGACCAGCCCGAAGACCAGCCCGACGACCAGCCCGACGACCAGCCCGACGACCAGCCCGAGGCCCAGCCCGAAGACCCGCCCGACGACCAGTATGTCATTTTCGTCTGTGCCCTCCTCTGTTCTCGACTGAAGCCAAGAGAAAGCAAGAACGAAGAGGGGAGCCACCAGCATATCCCACGAATGGGATACTGCGAAGGGAAGAGTCCAGATTGCGCTCTCCTCTTCTTCGCCAACTGACATAGTAAGTTCCCGGACCGCCGGAATTTCTCCAGCGAAAATGTGCCAGATGTGCCAGAAGAGCCCGAAGACGAGGGCTGTTACACCCATCCAGAACCACGTTTTCTTCCAGTTCATTTTTGATCTCCTGTTCATGGTTTGTTCGCTGTGTTTCTGCTTTTCAGGAAGCTACAAGCGCCCTGTTTTTTTGATGTGCAAAAATCCTTTACCATATTATCACAAAAGATTATGTTTTGTCAAATTTTGGAGATGAGATAGATTTGAGATCAAACTTTCAAGGGGAAATTGAGCTCCTGGCGATAATAATCTAATAGTCCAGTTTTTCTAAAAATCCTTATTTTAAGCCATATATTTACTTAAATAGACCACACAAAACGATTTTTGTCATTGACAAAAAGTTTGGTTTATGCTAGGATGTTAGTAACTCAACTGAAAGGTTGAGTTTTATTGTTAAAAAAATAATATGTTAAAAATTGCTTTATTAATGACTCTGACCAGCTTGACCGGGCTTAACGCCCCCGCAGTCATGTTAAGTGAAAGTGGAGACGAGCCGCCGAGTATCACGGCCGCGGTAGAAGCGGCCTTGGCTGAAGAAATAAAAATGACTGATGAGGAAATCGTCCGCGAATACTTCAAAGACGCTCCGATTATGATTAGAATCGCTTTTTGCGAATCAACCTTCAGGCAGAATGATAAAGACGGAAATGTCTTGCGCGGAGTCCAAAACTCAAAGGATGTTGGGATCATGCAGATTAATGAATATTTCCACGCTGACAAAGCCAAACAAATGAATCTTGATATCCACGTTATTGAAGGAAATATGGAATTCGCTAGATATCTTTTTGAAAGAGAGGGTACTCGTCCTTGGAATGCCTCCAAGAAATGCTGGAACAGATAAAACAAAAACTCCCCCTTTAAAGGGGGAGTTTTTGTTTAGTCTTTAAGTGGGTGGAATTTGCGGTGAGTGCTTTCGGCATATTTGTCTGAAGCGTGGACGTATCTTGTCGTAGTATCAAGTGACTCATGGCCTAAAAGAATCTGGATGGCGGCCGGGTTGGCACCTTGCTCGGCCAAATACGTAGCAAAACCGTGGCGTAATGAATGAGCGCTTGTTGGAACGTTTATGCCCAAAAGTTCCCGATATTTTTTTATTTTCATCTGAAGGTAGTTTGCCGATATGTGTTTGTTTTTGTCGCCAGCATTTTGTCCTCTGCTTGCAATAAAGAGAAAAGGAGAGTCATCGGCTCTAACTTTCAAATAATTGTCTATATGTTTTTTAGCCCTTTCTGTTAGATAGACGAATCGTTGTTTTTTACCCTTGCCCTCTATGAAGATTCGACCAGTTTTATCAAGCTGGATAATTTTTAATGATATTAGTTCTGAAATACGCATACCAGAGGCAAAAAGTGTTTCCAAAGCCGCGCGGTTGCGCAGGGCAACCTTTTTGTTTTTTTCAAATTTCATCGGGGCTTCAATCAAACTAGTCAGCTCTTCGAGTTCGGAAACTTGCGGATGTTTTTTCTCCATTCTCAAGAGCTTGATAGCGCCTGGGGCGATCGGAGATTCATAATCCATATCTATAAGATACGACAGATATCTTCTAAGCGAGCTTAGGTTGCGGTTTATAGAACCACTTTTGAGATTTTTTTGCGCGCCGGACCCTTCGGCAGTTTTTCTGTCAGTAGAGTTCAAATACGCCTTGTATTGTTCGATCGTCCTTTTAGTGACTTTTGAAAAGGGGAGTCCTTTAAATTCTTCTTCTAGAAATCTTTCAAAAGTTTTGAGATCTCTTTCATAATTATATAAAGTTTCTTTTGAATAATTATTTGATTGGATGAAAAGAAGAAAATCTTCAAGGTGGGGTAGAGCACTTTTATTATTTGAGTTGGTCATTTATATCCTAGGATTGAATTATAATAAATTGAGTATAATATCTCTAACACTCAATTATTATGATAACAAAAAATATTGTTTGGAAAATCACTTATCCCCAACCGCGCTACTGCTAAATCCACAACTGTGTCCTTTTTTATCTTACTTTTGGCTATTTAATTGACTTTCAACCATGGAGAGCTATTTTACGTCCGTTTATCTGTCGTGGGTTGTTTTATCTTAATTCTTAGAAAAGACGCTGAAAAGGCCTTTTATAAAGTCCCACAGTGGCCCTATAATGCTCCAAATGGTCTCCCAGATAGCTTTGACGAATGGTTTGTTTATAAACTCAACTATATCAAAATCCCAAACCAATTTTAGAAGTGCCAAGGCAATGATAATAAGTATTATTGTTTTTAAGAACCCTTTTTGTTTTTTCATATGTTTCTATTTTAAATCTTTTTTAGATTTTTATAAATTGACTCAATTTATTTTTTGTTGTCCTATTGAGAAAGGGTTGGTAAATAAGACATTGGGTCAAGATAAGCTTTTAGATCAGCAAGGGGCATAAAAGCACCATTACATGGTGTGCTTGAACGATAGGTTTGTGGACGCAGACCTTCGGTTATGTAAAGTCCAAAATGCAAGTGTGGACCGGTTGAATACCCTGCCCCAAAAGTTCCGGGCAAACCACCACTTAGTCCGACCATCTCTCCGGTTTGGACAACTTGTCCCGGCTGGACTCTGATTGATGACAAATGAGAATAGAGAGTGGACAGTCCGTTATCGTGTTTTACCAAAACCCATTTTCCGAATGAGTAACAACCGCGTATTTCGTCGGTGTTACCGATATGGCTGACAATTCCGGACAGCGCTGATTTAACTCTAGTACCCATTGTTGCTCGAAAATCAATGCCGTTGTGTCCTCGGCCTCTGTAAGCTCCACTACGGGCAAATTCGGTGTCTCCGAAATATTGAGTTACAAATACGCTATCAAGGGGCCACGACAATATTCCGGGTCTTGCTGGTGGGGTTTGAGACGGGTCAATAACCAAGCGTAGTTGTGACTCAAACTCAAAAAGTTCTTTTTCAAACGCGGCTTTTCGAGCCAAATTTGTTTGTAATATTTTTTGATATTCAGCTTCTTGGTTTTTAGTCTCGCTTAGAAGAGACGCTTGTCGTTTTTTATTTATTAGAGAGACGCCGTGTTGATCTTTTAAATCCATATTTAAAAGCTCCAACTGTTCTTTTTGCGACTCTGACTCCTCCCTTTTCTTTTCTAATGTGTCTTTTATAATTTTTAGATTATTCAGATTCTGCCTGACTTCCACCTGAAATCTCTGCAGGGTTTCAAATTCTTCCCAAACAGAAGAGAAATCACCGTATTTTAAAAGTGATTCAACCAAAGACGAGCTTTCCCCGGTTTCGTTTAGTAAGCGAAGTGTTTCAGACAAGCTTTGGCTGTTTTTCTCTATTCTTTGCTCGGATTCGCTTATTTCCAGTGTTAATTTTTCTATGCTTAAAGATGCGTTTATTATTTTATTTTCAGTTAGAGAGATGTCTTGTTCTAGTTTTTTTTGTGTCAGCTCAATAGATCGAACCGCGTTTTGTAGAGTGTTTACTTCCCTGCCGACCGCTTCAAGTTGTTTTTTTGATTGTTCTATTTCTTTTTCAATTGCACCTATTTGATTGCTTCTATCGCTAATCTTTTCCTGAAGTTCTCTGATTAAGTTTTGATCGGCTTCTGCAATATTGCTGTTGGATAAAAATAAAAGTATTAATGCGATAAAAATCAATGCCGGCACTGGGATTATTAATTTTTGTATTAGCGACATACAACGCCTCGTCGGCTTGCTGTCTAGAACCTTTATTGTTTTAGAATTTCTATCGCTTTTTGCCATCTTGCTATTGTATTATCTTTGCCCAAGATAAAGGACGTCGTGAAAGGGTCTGATGATTTGTCTTTGCCGGATAGTGCGTAGCGCAGTGGCCAGAGCACTTCACCTCTTCCCTCTTTGTCCGCATAAGTCATCAGCCTCTCTTTTATTATATCAGTTTTCCAACTGACATTATCTATACTTTCTAAAATTTCTAGTGATTTCTCTAAGTGAATTATTGTTTTTTCCAAATTTGGATTTTTCTCCCACACTATTTTCTCCCTGACGATACTTGGTTCATTGAAAAAAAAGTCTAAATCCCCGTCATTTATAAGACAGTCAATGTCCGCCCATTTTTTAATTCTTTCGCAGATCAATTCTACAAATTCTTGCCCAAAAACCTTAGATTTAACCCAGTCCGTTTTACCATTTTTTTCAAGTCTCTCTTTTACTTTTTCAATTTTTTCTTCCACTCTTAGATTTTTTATATATTGTTGATTCAGCCACTCAAGCTTTTCGACATTGAAAACCGCTCCGCTTTTCTGAACCTTTTTAAAATCAAAACAAGAGATGATTTCTTCTAAACTCAAGATATCCCTATCATCTCCCGGATTCCAACCAAGCATTGCCAAGAAATTTATCATCGCTTCTGGCATTATGCCTTGCTCCTTGTAAAAGTTAACAGACACCAGCTCCCCATGCTTTCTTTTTGAGAGCTTGGATCGGTCGGTTGCAAGGATTAGTGGTATATGGGCGTAGATTGGGCGCGGAAAGCCGAGCGCTTCTTGAATCAAAATTTGTCTTGGAGTATTTGAAATATGATCTTCCCCGCGGATTACATGGCTGATTTCCATTTCAAAATCATCAATTACCACTGCCAAGTGATAAAGGGGCTCTTCAAAATTTTTGGCTATCACAAAATCTCCGAGATCTTCTGTTTTGAACTCAACTTGACCACGGATTTCATCATCAAACTTTATGGTGGTGTTTGGGTTTTTAAATCTTACTATTTCAACTTCTCCGTCCCCTTCCCTACTTTTTTCTTTAGAAACATAAGCTTTTCCTTCGGAAACAATTTTTTTCAGATATTTTTTATAAATTTCTCCGCGTTCTGACTGTCTGAAAAAACTGTCATGTGAGAGTCCAAGCCACCCTAAGCCAGCGATTAAGTCGTCCTCATATTCTTTCTTTGACCTTTCTTTGTCGGTATCCTCTATTCTTAAGATGAACTCACCCATCTTTTGTTTAGCAAAAACAAAATTAAACAAAGCAGTTCTAACACCCCCTAGATGCAGATTACCTGTTGGCGATGGAGCAAATCTAGTAACAATTTTTTTCATACTGTCTGTTTAATTCTATTTTTCGTGTCCAAGTGCGATATTAAATATCTCTTGGGCAATCACTTTTGCCGCGTCTTTTCTGGAGAACTTTTGAGCCGCCTGCGACATCGTCTGTAACTTATCGTTGTCTGCCAACAAGTTTTTTATTTCTGAAGTTAAAATATTCGCGTTGAGGTTTGGTTCTTCAATGACAATGCAGGCGCCACTTCGCGCATAACCATAAGCATTTTTTCTCTGGTGATCCCCGTTTGATTTTGATATTGGAATTATAATACTTGGTTTGCTCCAATTTGCTATTTCAAAAATTGTTGAACCGGCTCTTGATACTACCAAATCTGCTACTCCGGCCGCCATTCTCATTGCTTCGTCGTTTAAGTAATCAAAAACTTTATACCTGCTTTCTTTTTCGGAGTTGTATAAAATTGCCGAGGCCCGGCTCTTCGCGTCTTTTAGCCCCCCTTTGCCTGTTTGATGGATAATTTGGCAGAACTCCAAGATTTCTGGCAATGAATCAATTATGGTGTCATTTATTTTTTGTGCTCCAAGAGAACCCCCTAAAACCAAAACGACGGGCAGATTATCTTCTAGTTTCAAGATTTTTTTCGCACCATCCTCAATGGGTTGTAAAATACTTTTTCTTATAGGATTTCCTGTAAATGCCACTTTTTCTTTCGGGAAATATTCAGCAGATTCAGGCCAAGACACAGCAACTCTTTTGGCAAATTTGCCAGCCCAGAGATTAGTTTTGCCTGGTACTGAATCCGACTCATGGATAATAACCGGAATTCTAAATAGTTTTGCGGCAAAGACTGCCGGAAAACTGCCATAACCACCCTTGCTAAATACCGCGTCAGGATAAATATAAAATATTGTCCAGATTGCTTTCAAAACTCCCCAGAATGTTTTGAAGGTGTCGGAGATGTTTAACAGCGAAAAGTATCGCCTCAATTTGCCGGTTGGGTTTTTTTTGAAAATTATTTCGTTGTCAAATAGTAGTCTTTTATTGTAAGGTTCCGGCGCCATATAATATAGCGTCGGTTTGACTATATGTTGTTCTTTTTGCAGATCCTTTAAGGCCTCGGCCACAGCAATAACTGGATAGAAATGCCCACCTGAACCGCCGCCTGTTAATAATATTTTCATTTTTTATATGTCTTATACTTTGATATGTTAAGAATTATACCTATAGAAGCTAAAGTAAAAAACAATGCTGTCCCGCCGTGGCTAACAAACAAAAGTGGTAATCCGGACATCGGGACAACACCGGTCATGGAAGCAATATTAAAGAAAGATTGGGTGATTATCAACATTATTATGCCGGTAGTGAGAAGAGACCCAAATAGGTCTGGCGAAAATCTTGCAATTTTAAGACCGCGAAAAGCAAAAAATACAAAGAGTGAGATTAGAAAAAGACCACCGATAAAACCAAACTCTTCGGCTGCGACTGAAAAAACGGAATCGCCGACCGGCTCCGGCAAGAAGCCGAATTTTTGGATGCTTTGTCCGAATCCTCTACCAAACATGCCGCCAGCGCCAATAGCGATTAGTGACTGTTGAAGTTGATAACTAGCCCTGTGATAATCACGCGAAGGATCCAGAAAAGTTACGATTCTTTCGGCGGCATATGGTTTAAAAATGGCGATTGATATTATCCCTAAAATTCCGATAATTAAGACTATTATGATGTCTCGCCACCTAGCACCGGCTGACAAGAAAATTGCAAATCCGGCAGTAGCAATTACTAGAAAAGTTCCAATGTCCGGTTGCATTAACAAAAGACTGGCGATAATCGCTACGATCAACAGAAAAGGTAAGAGGCCAAATTTTATATTTCCAATTTTTTCTTTTACACCGGAAAGCCAAGTTGCAAGATAGATGACAAAACCCAATTTCAAAAATTCCGCTGGTTGGAAAGATAGTCCGGCAATTGAAATCCATCTTCTTGCCCCACCATGCTCAAATCCCAAACCGGGAATAAAAACCCCTATTGCTGTAAGAATCGAAAATAAAAAAATATAGAGGGCAAACTTTCTCCACTTTCGGTAGTGGACTTTTGATAAAGACAGCATGGCAATCGTTCCCAAGAAGAGACCAAAAAATGTTTGGTTAAAAGCTATGTCGCTGAAATTCTCTTTGTCTTTCGCTAGTAATCCCAAAGATGCCGAAGTAAAGACAAAAAAACCACAGACTAACAAAGCGATGACTGTTAGAAAAAAAACCCTATCTATTTTCTGTTTTTTTACCATATAAGAGCTAGTATTACTCCAATTAAGGCAAAGATAACACTGATAACCCAAAATCTCATGGTTACTTTATATGCCGGCCAGCCCAGTGCTTCAAAATGATGGTGTATTGGTGCTACTAGAAATATTTTTTTGCCACGGAATTTTTTTGATGCTATTTGGATAATGTTAGAAAAAGAAGTGGCAATAAGTGGAAAAGCGACAATTGGCAGGATAAGAATTCCATAACCATTGCCAAGTGTGTCGGTCATAAAAGCTACAACTGATAAAGTCAGGGTTAAGCCCATTGTTCCGGTTTCAGACATATAAAATCTAGCTGGCGGAATGTTAAACCAAAGAAAAGCTAAAATTGCGCCGGAGAGCATAGCACAAAAAGCCGCCAAATTTATCTGTTCCAAAAAGAAAGCGATGGTGGCATAAGCAGAGAACATTATGGCGAAAACTCCTCCGGCTAAGCCGTCTATGCCGTCTATTATTCCGCCGGAATAAATCACTAAAGTTACCAAAGCGAAAAAAGGCACAAATAGCCACCCCAGATTTAAAATCCCGAAAACTGGCAGGTTGATCCCAGTGATGTCAAGTTTAAAGTAAAACCAAGACCCAGCCAGCAGTCCTAAAATAATTACCGCTAGCAGTCTTTTTTTCAGCGATAATCCACCGTTATTGTTTGAAGAAGAATTTTGGACTTCCAAAAAATCATCAAATAAGCCGATCAGCGAGCCGATTATTAAGGTGAAAAAAGGAATCCATGTTTGATTTCTGCTCAAAAAGTCTATCTTTGAAGTTAGATCGCTTGGGGCTAGTTTGGCTATTATCCAGATACCGACAATTGTTAAGGTTGCGCTTAGCCAGATTACTACTCCGCCCATTCTCGGTGTACCAACTTCTTTTTCTTTGTGCAGTGAATTAAAGACTTCGGCCTCTTTGCCGTCCATCGCTATCTTACCGGCTCTTTTTTTCCACATCTTGTTTTTGTAGAGATACTCGGTCAGAAAAGGTGTTATACCTATTCCTATAGAGAAGGCGATAATTGCCGGCGCGATGACTTTTACCGTGTCTATAATCATATTTTTAAATATTTTGCGTTTTTCTTTTCATCAATAATAAAGCTTCTCGAAGCTTCAATCAATTTCTCACTATCAACAAAACGTTCGTTTATGGTGGAGTTGAGAACAACGATTATTATTGGTCGACCAAGTCCGGCATCAAAGACGGTCGCTAGGTTGCCACCCGCAAGGTCGGTAAAACCCGTCTTCGCTCCTATTATCCCGGGAACGTTTTTGACTATAAGGTTTGTGTTGCTGGCGGTGTGATTAATTTGGTTGAGTGAGAAGAAACTAGTTTCTTTTTTTGTGGTTGCCTCTAGTATTTCTGGCTTGTTTTTTAAAATATATTCAAAGAGTAAAGCGGTTTCTTTTGCGGTACTATAGGCCCCACTCTGGTTTTCATTTTGGTCAAGTCCGGCTTCGTCGTGAATTACTGTTTTTTCAAGACCAATATTCTTGGCTTTTTGATTTACTTTCTCTATGAATTTTTGCCTTCCGAAATAAAAATCATCTGTGCCAAATGTTATCGCGCCGATAACCGAAGCTATAGCGCGAAATCCATCATTTGATGAGACGACCAAGCTGAAATCAATTAGGTCTTTTAATGCCCATCTCTCATTCACATAAAGTCCGGAATCTCCCTCAGCTTCCAAAAATTCTTTCTCAATTCTGATTTCGGTGTTTTGTGGCGCCAGCTCTAAAGAAACAACAGCCGACAGCGTTTTGGCGATTGAGGCCAAAGGCATAACTTTGTCAGAGTCTTTTTCAAATAATGGTTTTTGTTTTACCACGTCCCAGACAAAAGCGGATTTCCCCACAATCGTTATCTCTTCAAACGGGTTTTTCGAAATCAGTTCTTGATTACTATTGTCATTATATTCTTGAGTGTTGTTAGTATTATTTTTTTGCGATGCATCTGGCGTGATGGGTGTCAAAAAAGAAGCAATTAAAAGTAGAATTAAAACTACTCCAGCAAAAACGTTTCTCATATTAAAAAATTTTTTTTCGGGTGACATTTTATTCTGATTCGGTCTCTTTATTTTCTTCGACTTTTAGAGACTCTAATTCTGTTTTGATGTTTTCAAATTCCGGTAATTCTTCAATCTTTTTTACGCCCATATGAGCTAATAAATCTAGAGTTGGGCGGTAATATGCGCTTCTCAATTTTTGTTCAGTCTTTTCAATCAAACCCCGTATTAGAAGGTTTCTTAGAATGTATCCGGAATTAACGCCACGAATATAATCAATTTCTTTTTTACTTATTGGTCCGCGATATAAGATGATAGATAAAGTTTCAAGCCCTGCCTTGCCGAGCTCTTTGTTTAATTCACCTCTGTTTAATTCAGCTATGAGGTCAGAAAGTTCTGGATTTGTGCCAAGCATTACTTTGTCGCCGTTTTGGACAAGGACAATTCCCCGCTCATTCAAATTTTCTTCCAAAATTTGCAGACTTTTTTTTATGGATGATTCGTCTTGTTTTAAAATCTCCGCCAGCTTTTTGATTGAAAAAGGTTCGGCTTGATAAAACAAAATAGCTTCTATTTTCTTGTCTAAGTCCATGTTTTAAATATTAATTGGTGCCTTTTTGTATTTCAATATCTCCATACCGGTTTTGTTGCTCGGCAAAAACTGACCCTCTTTTAACTAATTCTAAGACTGCCAAAAAACTGATGATTATGTTTTCCCGCCCTCCTCCTTTTCCGGAGAATTCTTGGAAGCTCATCTTGAAACTTTCAGTAATTCTCTCCAGTAGTTTTTCTATAGTTTCTTCCAGACTGACAACTTTTTTTACTACAGCCTTTGGTAGGTTTTCCGGTTTCGGGAATTCTGTGATTATCCACTTCACGGCCTCTAAAATTGATTTGGTGCTAATTTCTGCAGACGGGGAAAAAATTGGTTCAAAAATTCGTCCTTCGCGCCCCCAGATTATTTTCTTGGAAAATCGGTTTTTTACATGCCGACTTAATTCTTTGAATTTTTGATATTCCTTAAGTCTTTGCTCCAAGTCTTCTATACTTTCTTCCTCTTCTTCTGTTAATTGAAGAAGAGGAAGAAGTGATCTGGATTTTATTAAAAGCAAAGTAGCTGCAACAACGACAAATTGAGCAATTTCGTCTATCGGAAAACCTTCTTTTTTTTGAACATAATCGATAAAATCATCTGTTACTTTTGACAGAGCAATGTCATTTATGTAGAGCTTTCTTTTTTCGATAAGGTGTAAGAGTAAGTCCAAAGGTCCTTCAAAATTTTCGGTTTTTATTTCAAATCCGGTCGCAATCATTGTGGAATAATACCTTATTTCTTGGGTTTTTTCCAATTACGACGCTTTTTGGTATTTATTGCCGACGTAGAGCGAGAGAAATGAGAAGGTAATCTTTCTCATTTCCGACCCGAGGATAGCCAACAAAAGGTCTAATACCTTTTATTATCCCGTCTTGATTTTTAAGTCTTTCAGCTGATTTTGTTCGATTTCCGAAGGAGCTCCCATAGTAAGGTCTCTTCCCTCTCCTGTTTTAGGAAAAGCGATGACTTCCCGAATACTTGATTCGTTTTCCAAGACAGCAATGAGTCGGTCGAGTCCCGATGCTATGCCACCATGAGGTGGTATGCCAAACGTGAAAGCGTCTAACATGTGTTCAAAATATTTTTTCTGTTTCTCGTCAAAACCGATGAGATTAAATATTTTTTCCTGAATTTTGGGGTCATGAATACGGATACTACCTCCCGCAACCTCAAAGCCGTTTAGCGCCAAATCGTGCTGGTAAGATCTAGCATCTGCTGGATCATTTTCCAGCTTTTGCAGATCTTCTTCTTTGGGAGCGGTAAACATGTGGTGGCTCGGGGCGAAGTGACCATTTTCCAAATCTTTTTCAAAAAGTGGAAAATTTAATACCCAGACAAAACCAAGTTCGTTTGGATCATTCTTGTTTTTTCGTATGTCTGGCTTATCAGAATTATATTTTTCCATGGCTTCATCATAGTTTATTCTTGGCCACGGACTTTCAGTAAAAGTCTTCTCCGGGTAGATCTTATTTACCATTTTGCTAAACATATTTTCTACCAAGTCTAGAATTTTCTCTTGATCAACGAAAGACATCTCAATATCAAGTTGGGTAAATTCGGCTTGGCGGTCGCCTCTGGTGTCTTCATCTCTCATGCACTTTGCAACCTGAAAATATTTTTCTATCCCCGAGGCCATCAATAATTGTTTGTACTGCTGGGGTGATTGTGGCAGAGCGTAAAATTTCCCCGGGTAGGTTCTGGATGGCACTATATAATCTCTCGCTCCTTCGGGGGTTGATTTTGTAAGGATTGGAGTTTCTACTTCAACAAAACCTTCTGTATCTAAATAGTCTCTAAAAAATTTGATGATCTTGTGTCGATTTCTTATGTTTTTCTGCATTCTAGGCCTTCTCAAATCCAAATATCGGTACTTCATTCTTATCTCTTCATTGATATCATACCCGCTGTCTTGAAGATTAAAGGGTGGAGTTTGAGCTTCATTCAAGACTTTTATTTCTGAAATTTCTATTTCTATATGGCCCAATTCCTCTTCCGAATTAACCATCTTTTCCGGACGCTTGTTGGCTTTGCCTTTTATTTCAACCACCCACTCATCTCTTAAACTGTCAGCTAATTTGTGAGTGTCTTGATTTTGAGGGAGCGAAACCATTTGGACCTTACCACTTTCGTCTCGCAAATCAAAAAAAATAAGTTTGCCGTGGTCGCGTCTTGCGTTTATCCATCCTAAAACCCTAACTTCGTGTCCAACTTTTTCTTTTAATGATGAAATTTTTATTCTCTCCATTTTTTTAAAAATAATTTATTTTCATTGCGGCCCTAACCTCGGACATAGTCTCTGCTGCTTCTTCCCTCGCCCTACCAGTCCCATCTTTTAAGATTTTCATTATAGCTGACTTATCTTTTGAAAGCTCGTCACGCTTTTTTCTTATTGGTTCTAAGACTTTCTCTAGAACTTCGATAAGGTGTTTTTTGATAATTACATCCCCCAGTCCGCCCTGCTCATAATCTCTTTTGATTTTTTCTAATTCTGATTTTTCCGGATCAAAAGCGTCTAAGTATTGGAATACTACATTTCCCTCAATTGTGCCGGGATCCTCTGCTCTTAAATGTTTGGGATCGGTGAACATTGCCATTACTTTTTTTTCAACGATATCTGTCGGATCTGACAAGAAAATAGCATTATTCAAAGATTTACTGGCTTTATTTCTCCCGTCTATTCCCATAAGTCGCGGAGTTTCAGAAGTTACAGTTTTGATTTTTTGGAATGTCTGACCATAGAGAGAATTAAATTTATCCACAATCTCGTTTGCTTGCTCGATGACTGGTAGCTGGTCTTCGCCGACTGGAATTAAGTTTGCTTTGCAGAACAGAATATCAGCAGCTTGGCTTACGGGATAAGTCAAAAATCCTGCCGGCACGTTTTCTTCGTAACCCTTGTGCCTCATTTCGTCTTTTACGGTTGGGTTGCGTTTTAATCTGGCGAGAGTAACAAGGTTTAGAAAAAGGATGGTCAGTTCAGAAATTTCAGGAATTTTTGATTGAATTAAAAAAGTGGTTTTCTTTGGATCAAGTCCTGACGCCAAATTGTCGAGCGCAACCTCCACAACACTCTCTTTTACTTTTTCCGGATTTTCGGCGTTATCGGTCAGAGCTTGAAGGTCGGCGATAAGATAAAAATTCTTTTCGGATTGCTCCTGGAGTTCCACCCTTTTTTTAATTGAGCCGGCAAGGTGGCCGAGATGAAGCCGGCCGGTTGGTCTGTCGCCGGTTAAAACAATTGTTTTTTCAGTCATTGGTTAAAATGCTATCAAAAGACTTGTATTTTTGGAAGCATCATTCATTTTCTTATAAAAAGCAAGATGATGGCAAGTGGAGAGAGGATTAGCCAGAAAAAATATTTCTCCGAACCGAAAAAATCTCCGGATTTAGGCATATATTTCAGGGCTTCTGGAAGCGGTATTATCTGGTGGATTGTCAGAAGAGTTAAAACAAAGACACAAATTGATAAAATAAAAATTTTCAACTTCTGGCTTCTATCAGTATATAAGACCCTACCACCGGCAATTATACTTATTACGAGGAAGGTTAATATAAAAAATATAGCGAACAAAATCAGGCGGTTGAAAAAAATCTGCCATTGGTTTTCTTTTAGAAAAACTAGTTTTTCTATGATTGGAAATTGGCTGTAGAAAAATACTGCCGGATAAAAAGATAAAATCAAAGCTATAATCTTACCTTTCCCCAAAGAGAAAGATACAGCAAGACAGATGATTAGAATTATAGAAAGAACTGCCAACTCTGATCCCAGCACTGGGGTATATGAAGAAATTAAACTCATTTTTTGTAGGTTTTTAAATCCCCTCTTTTTTCAATTCCTCAACTATTTTCTTGGCGTTTTTACTAAGTTTTTTAGGCAAGATGATATTTATTTTTATGTGCAAATCACCGCGCTGATTTTTGCCGATTGGTACGCCCTTTCCTCTGACTCTTAAGGTTTCGCCGAAGGATACATTTTCAGGTATCTTAATCTTTAGGACTCCATCTAGTGTTCCTATTTCATATTCTTCGCCAAGCAGGGCATCCGTCAGTTTTATGTTTAGTGTTGTGATCAGATTGTTGCCATCTTTTGTGAATTGCGGATCTTTTCTAACCCTGATTTTTACGTATAAGTCTCCGCTTTGTCCATTTGCCGTTGCCTCTCCTTCTCCGATAAGTCGTATCATTTCTCCATCTTCTATCCCTGATGGAATTTCTATCGATATTTCTTGTTCTTTTTTTATGACACCAAGACCCATACACTCTGAACATCTTTCTTTTGGAATTTTGCCTTTGCCGGAACATTTGTCGCAGGTTCTAGCAATCGCAAAAGAGCCGATCAGGGACTTTTTGATCTCTCTTATTTTTCCCTGACCATTGCAAGAGTTACAGGTTGAAAATTCAGTCCCCTTTTTTGCTCCACTACCACGACATCCATCACAGAGTGCAGTTTTTTGGATTAATACCTTTCGAACTGTTCCGAACACGGCTTCTTTGAAAGGGATTTCAATATCAATTGAAATATCTCTCCCGCGTTTGTTTTTTTGACCACCACCGAATAAATCCCCAAATATGTCTCCCAAATCAAAACCTTCAAAAGCATTTTCAAAACCGCCGGATTGCCATTCAAAAGGTCCATTCTCAAATCCTCCGGCGTTGTTAAAGACCCGACCATAAGAATCGTATTCCGCTCGTTTTTTGTCGTCCGACAAGACCCCATAGGCCTCGTTTATTTCTTTAAATTTTTCTTCGTTACCGCTTTTTTTATCAGGATGATACTGATGCGCAAGTTTACGAAAAGCTTTTTTTATTTCTTCTTTGCTGGCTTTTTTATCTATCCCGAGAATTTCGTAATAGTTTTTTGACATACTTTATTGTCTTTAAGTGAGCATTTATATTTTACTACTTTTGCTCGTCCTTGTCCTCTTTTTTTTGTTCTTCTTTTATTTCAGCATCCCTGACATTTTCCTTGTCGGTATTTTGTTCAGGATTCTGCTGATTTCCGGCTGAAGCATATTGGCCGATTTTTTGAATTGTCTGTGATAAAGATTCGGTAGCTGATTTTATTTCTTCTAGATTACTCGTCTCTTTTGATTTTTTTAGAGCGCCAAGTTTCTCATTTATCTCATTTTTGACGTCTTCTGGTAGTTTTGACTCGTTTTCTTTTAGAGCTTTTTCTGTTGTATAAACAAGTTGTTCTGCCAAATTTTTGGCTTCAACCAAATCTTTTTTCTTTTGGTCTTCTTCGCCATGAGCTTCTGCTTCTTTTTTCATTCTTTCTATTTCATCTTTAGACAAGCTAGAACCGGCTTCGATGCGTATGGACTGTTCTTTACCGGTGGTTTTATCGCGGGCTTTGACGTTTAAAATTCCGTTAGCATCGATGTCAAAAGATACCTCGATTTGTGGCATACCTCTCGGAGCTGGTGCAACACCGTCTAAAATAAACCGCCCCAAACTTTTATTGTCAGCGGCCATTGATCGTTCGCCTTGAACAATGTGAATCTCTACACTGGTTTGGTTGTCGGCGGCGGTAGAAAAAGTCTGGGATTTGCTAGCCGGAATCGTGGTGTTTTTTTCTATCAATTTTGTTGCTACTCCACCCAAGGTCTCAATTCCGAGCGAAAGAGGAATAACATCAAGTAGCAAAACATCTTTAACATCACCCATCAAGATTCCACCCTGAACTGCTGCTCCGAGAGCCACGACCTCATCCGGATTGATTGATTTATTTGGTTCTTTTCCAAAAAATTCTTTAACTCTTTCTGAAATTTTTGGCATTCTGGTCTGTCCACCGACCATGATAATTTCGTCGATGTCTCCAACTTTGAATGGAGAATTATCCATTGCCCTTTTTGTAATTTCCATCGCTCGGTTAATGAATTCTTCCGCCAATTCTTCAAGTTTTGCTCTGGAAATCTTGATCAGTAAATGTCTCGGCCCGCTTGAGTCAGAAGTTATAAAAGGAATATTTACTTCAGTTTCTAATGCGCTTGAAAGTTCAATTTTGGCTTTCTCGGCCGCTTCGTCCAATCGTTGTAGAGCCAATGGGTCGTTTTTAACATCTATCCCGCTCTCTTTTCTAAATTCTTCGGCCAGATAATTTATTATTTTTTGGTCTATATCTTTGCCGCCAAGATGAGAATCACCATCGGTTGATTTGACCTCGACTACATTATCGCCAACTTCAAGAATTGAAATATCAAAAGTTCCGCCCCCAAAATCAAAGACGGCGATTTTCTCGTCTTTCTTTTTATTCAGTCCGTAAGCCAAGGCGGCCGCCGTCGGCTCATTTATAATTCTCTTAACCGTGAGACCCGCAATTTCTCCGGCGTCTTTGGTGGCTTTTCTTTGGGCATCATTGAAATATGCCGGAACGGTGATGACCGCTTCCGTAATTTTTTGTCCAAGTTTGGCTTCGGCATCAGTTTTTATCTTTTGCAGAATCATAGCCGAAATCTCTTCCGGTCGATAATCTTTGTCACCCATTCTGACCAAAATTCCGCCGTCTGGAGCTTTTTTTACTTCGAAAGGTACAGTTTTTATGTCCTTTTGAACTGCGGGGTCATCGAAAGAATGACCAATAAATCTTTTGATTTGATAGACCGTACTCTTTGGATTTGTAACAGCTTGTCTTTTTGCCAAAAGACCTGCAAGTCTTTCGCCTGTTTTGCTGACAGAAACAATCGACGGAGTTGTTCGTGAACCCTCTGAATTTTCTAAGATTCTTGGTTCTCCCCCCTCAACTACCGCGACTGCAGAAAAAGTTGTGCCTAAATCTATTCCTATAATCTTAGACATAGTTTTTTAGAAATTAACCAATAAGTATTCTGTACGAAGACATTTTATATATTTTTTACCGATTGTCCAGCAAAAAATTTCTTGTTTTTACTTCTTACATTCACTAACTACGACTTTTGCCGGTCGGATAACTCTGTTGTTGAGTTTATAACCTTTTTGAATTACTCTTGCGATTCTATTTTCATTTTCCGGAGAATCGGTCGATTCCACCGCTACCGCTTCATGAAAGTTAGGATCAAATTCTGCTTTGTTTTCTGGATTTATCTCTTCCAGACCGCTTTGCGACAAAGTTTTTTCTAGTTCTTTGACCGAATTCTCTATTCCTTGTCGCCAATCTTCTGGCATTTTCTGCCAGTCCTGACTCTCAAGCGCTGATTGGAAATTATCCAAGCTTGGAATAATATCAGAAATCAAATTTTGATTTGCGAATTTTACAAAATTATCTTTTTCTTCAGCATCTTTTTTTCTTGCATTTATAAAATCAGCTTTTGTTCTTTGCCACCCATCAAGATACAACCTTTTTTCTTCCTCGATTTTTTTCAGCTGAAGCTTAAGTTTTTTGATTTTTTCTAGACACCCGCCATTTTCCTCGTCTGCCACAAGATCTTCTTCAAATTCTTCTGGTTGGTTGTTTATTTCTTCGTCCATATTTTTACTTAAGACTTAAAAATCTCAACATTTTTGTTGTTATTTTGTTGAAATCAGAGCGAGACTGTTTTCTATCTCTTTGACCACTGAGGAGCTTTTCGGGCTTTCTTTAAGCCGAATTTTCTTCTTTCTTTGGCGCGCGGATCTCTTTTTAAGAACCCTGCAGATTTTATTTTTTTTCTTAATTCTGGATTATCGTCTACAAGTGATCTTGCCACACCGTGTCTTATAGCTTCGGCTTGCGAGCTTATACCACCGCCCTTTACCAAAACAGAGATCTTGAATTTTTTTTCCGGTTTTATTTTATGGATAGCTTCGCTAGCAATTGTTCTTAGTGTTTCGGTTGGAAAATAATCTTTCAGGTCTTTATTATTGACGGTGATCGAGTTTTTTCCAGCTTCTGTGATTCTAACTCTAGCTACCGATGTCTTTCTCCGCCCTACGGCCTCTATGTATTTTTCAACCTGTTTTTTTTGTCTGTCTTGGTTTGTCATTATTCTTTTATAGTTAAATTTTTTATTCTATTCGATCTTAATTTATTTTTTGGAAGCATCCCGTAAATCGCTCCCCTTAATGCTTCAGACACCCCTCTTCTACTGATTAAATTTTCTAGATTTTCTGACTTCAACCCGCCGGGATATCCGGTGTATCTTCTGTATTCCTTATCCCCCCTTTTCTTTTCCGTAATGACCATTCTTGCGGCGTTTATTATCTCGACCCGATTGTCTGGACTTGGGGCTCCCCCCTTTTTGTAATCGGGCTTATTTTTACCCATAAGAAAGATGGCGGCTTCAGATGCCACTCTGCCTATTTTTTTATTTTTTGCGTCAATGGTGGTTGCCATGGTTTATATAAAAATTAAACTAATTCTATCAAAGACATTTTGCTATCGTCGCTATTTCTTCTTTGTAACTTTGTTATCCTTGTGTAACCACCCCTTCTTTCTTTATATTTTGGTCCCAGGATATCAAACATCTTTTTCGCGCCGTCTGTTCCGATTTTTGAGACAACCATTCTTCTTGCAGGAATTGTGTTTTTCTTGCTTTGGGTTATCAGACGTTCAACATATGGTCTCAAGGCCTTAGCTTTTGTTTCAGTCGTCTTAATTTTTTCATGCAAGACCAAAGATCGAGCCAGTGATTTCATTAGAGCCCCTCTCTGGTTTTTTTCTCTACCAAGTTTTTTGTTTCTGTCGTGATGTCTCATGTTGTAAAAATATTTTAACCTCGTTTTAAGGTTAGCCCGTGTTCGGCAAGGATTTTTTTAATCTCCTCTACGCCCTTAGGTCCCAAACCTTCGATTTCTAACAAGTCTTTGTCTTTTTTCTTTGAAAGTCCGCCGATTGTTTTGATATTTGCCGCTGATAGAGCGTTTAAGGTTCTTGTTGAGATATCCAGAGAGTCAATTTTAGTTTTCAGAATATCTTCAT
>JAANMX010001160.1_pt1 | contig 31019 bp, 23 predicted proteins | sample 7279681 | NCBI WGS metagenome assembly JAANMX01 (sample SAMN14094542, study PRJNA606508) | bioreactor metagenome | isolation source: A lab-scale SPAN reactor treating ammonium-rich wastewater day 351 | place: Ireland: Galway | collected 2018-01-01 | reverse complement strand
TGACCCTTTTGACCCCCATTTTTGAATAGAAACCGCCTCTGTTTGCATGAATTTTGGCGGATAGAATAGAAACACCCTCTGTTTGCGCAAAAATAAGGTATCAGTTCTCGGACATCGACTCGATAATATCCTGGACTTATTTGAGCGGGCATGTACAAGGTACGACAGGCAATAGACCTGTATTTGTAGATTTGTTGTCTATTTTATGTCAGCTCGTCTACTTTGGCGAACGACAAAAATAGCGTATCGTTGGGAAAATTGATTCCCCAGTACATCTGCGACCCTACCGCTTGTGCTATACTGGACTTCACAGACCCATTTTCAGTGAAGCGCCAACCAGCACTGCCTACGCAGTGCGCAGCACGGAATACCCAATCGACCCATGCCCAATTCTCTCGAATCCATCTTCCACGGCCCCAACGCTGGCTACGTCCTTGAACTCTACGACCGCTTTCTGGCCGATCCCGCCTCTGTGGACGCCGAGACCCGCTCCCTTTTCGAGCAGTGGACGCCCGATGGCAGCGCGCCCGCTGCTTTGCCTACTATTGCGGCGCAGCAGACTGACATCAACACAATCGTCGGCGCGGTCAATCTCGCCCAGTCCCTGCGCGAGTACGGCCATCTGGCCGCGGTCATCGATCCCCTGGGCCGACCCGCGCCCGGCGACCCCTCCCTGGACTTCGCCTTCCACGGCCTGACCGAAGACGACCTGCACCGGCTGCCCGCCACCCTCGTCGGCGGCCCCTGCGGCGAGAGCTGCGCCAACGCCCACGAGAGCCTGGCCGAACTGCGCCGGATTTACTGCGCCAGCACCGGCTACGACTACGACCACCTGCGCATCCCCGCCGAGCGGGAGTGGCTGCGGGACGCCGCGGAGCGCGGACGTTTTCGCCCGCCCGCCGCCCCCCTCAACGCCACCGCCCTGCTGGAACGGCTGACCCAAGTGGAGGTCTTCGAGCATTTCCTCCAGCGTACCTTCCCCGGCAAGACCCGCTTCTCCATCGAAGGGCTGGATGTGATGGTGCCGATGCTGGACGAACTGGTGGGCGCGGCGGTAGAACAGGAGATCAGCGCACTCCTCATCGGTATGGCCCACCGGGGGCGGCTGAATGTGTTGGCCCACGTCCTCAACAAACCCTACGCCCAGATGCTGGCCGAGTTCAAAGACCCCCTGGACCCCGGCACGTTCAATGTACGGGACTATCTGGGCTACACCGGCGATGTGAAATATCACGCGGGGGCCAGCCGCATTGTGGCTGAGGACACGGATTTGGATGGGGAAGTGACGACCGTCGCCGTCGGGATGGCTCCCAATCCCAGCCATCTGGAGCACGTCAACCCGGTGGTGGAGGGGATGGCTCGTGCCGCGGGCACATTTGTCGATCAGCCCGGCCCGCCCCGTTTCGACCACATCGTCTCTCTGCCCGTGCTGATCCACGGCGACGCCGCCTTCCCCGGCCAGGGCATTGTGGCCGAGACCCTCAATCTATCGAAACTGGAGGGCTATCGCACCGGCGGCACAATCCACATCATCGCCAACAACCAGCTCGGCTTCACCACCGACCCGGAAGATGTGCGTAGCACTCTCTACGCCAGCGATCTGGCCAAGGGCTTCAAAATTCCGATTGTACACGTAAACGCCGACGACCCGGTGGCCTGCATCGAAGCCGCCCGCCTGGCCGCGGCCTACCGCCACACCTTCCAGAAGGATTTCCTCATCGATCTGGTGGGCTACCGGCGCTACGGCCACAACGAGGGCGACGAACCCCGCTTCACCCAGCCGCTGATGTACAAGAGCATTGACGACCACCCGACGGTGCGCCAGCTCTGGGCCGAGCGTTTGCAGAAAAGCGGCGAGAGTGATAGCGACGCGGCCCAGACCCTCTACGACAAACAGATGGCCGCTTTGCAGGCCATTTACGACGAATTGCAGCCGGAGGAGGCCCTGCCCGAACCTGCGCTGACACCGCCACCACCTGGCGCGGCCAAACAGATCGACACTTCCCTGCCTTTGAAATGGCTGGATGAATTGCAGGCCGATCTCCTGGCCGCGCCCAAAGGCTTTGCCATCCATCCCCGCCTGCAACGGGTCTTCTCCCGCCGGGTCAATGCCTTCGCCGATCCCGACGCGCCCAATGTGGACTGGGCGCACGCCGAGCAGTTGGCCTTAGGCTCAGTTCTGGCCGAGGGCATTTCCGTGCGTCTGACCGGCGAAGACGCGGCGCGGGGCACATTCAGCCACCGTCACGCCGTCCTCCACGACCCCGAAAGCGGCGAAACGTGCATCCCTTTGCAGATTTTCCCCCAGGCCCAGGCCGCCTTTGAGATTGTCAACAGCCCCCTGAGCGAAGCGGCGACGATTGGCTTCGAGTACGGCTATAACATTCAGGCCCCAGAGCGGCTGGTGATCTGGGAGGCCCAGTACGGCGATTTCATCAATGTGGCCCAGGCAGTGCTGGACGAGTTTGTCATCTCCGGGCAGGCCAAGTGGGAGCAGACGCCCTCCCTGGTGCTGCTGTTGCCCCACGGCTACGAGGGCGCGGGGCCGGACCATTCGACTGGCCGCCTGGAGCGTTTCTTGCAGGCCGCCGCTGAGACGAATCTGCGCATCGTCTACCCGACGACTGCCGCCCAGTACTTCCACCTGCTGCGCCGCCAAGCCCTGCTCCTCAAGACCGATCCCCTGCCCCTGGTGGTGATGACACCCAAGAGTCTGCTGCGCCACCGGCTCTCGGCCTCCGCGCCCAGAGAGCTGGCCGAGGGGCGCTGGCAGCCTGTGTTGGACGACCCGGCCGCCGAGCCGGAAAGGGTGAAACGGCTGATCCTCTGCTCCGGCAAAGTCGCTATCGATCTGCTGGATCAGCCAGCGGAGAAGCGTTCTGATCTGGCGATTGTACGGGTGGAGCAGTTGTACTCCTTCCCCGCCGCAGAGGTGGAGGCAGTTCTGGACCGCTACGCGGCTGCCGAGGAGGTGGTCTGGGTGCAGGAAGAGCCGGCCAATATGGGCGCGTGGAATTTCGTCTACCCGCATCTCCACGACCTGCTGGAACACAGGCTTCCCCTGCGCTATGTGGGCCGCCCGGATCGTGCCAGCCCGGCGGAAGGGTCATCGGCCTGGCACGCGGTCAACCAGAAGGCGCTGATCGAAGAAGTCTTTGCGGTGGTATAATGGCGTGGTGCGTGGACAGTAGTGCCTGGTGCGTGGTTCGTGAACTAATATCAGTAGAATTTGGGTGATGTCGTGCTGGGCTATCGACGAACTGAGGTGCTGAATTGCGGTCAGCACCACTTAATAGTACACGCACCACGCACTACGAAATGGAAATCAGGAGTTCTGCAATGAGTATTGAAATTGTTGTACCCGAAATGGGTGAATCAGTCATCGAAGCGACGGTGGGCCGCTGGCTGGTAGGGGCGGGCGCGTCTGTGAAGGCGGGCCAACCTCTTGTCGAACTGGAGACCGACAAAGTGGATTTGGAAGTCTCGGCGGAGCGGGACGGCGTGCTGGCGGAGATTCTGGTGGAAGCCGGCGCGGATGTGAAGATCGGCGATGTGCTGGGCAAAATCGAGGTCGGTGCGGAAGCCGAGGCCACCGCGCAGGACAAACCAGAGCAGGAAAAAGTGGCCGAGAAAAAAGCCGAACGTCCGGAAGATCCGCCAGCCGACAGCCCCCCTATCGAAGAGGAGAAGGACGCCAAAGCCACACCCGTCGCCCGGCGCATGGCCGAGGACGCGGGGATGGATGTCGCCAAAATTCCCGGCAGCGGCAGCGGCGGCCGGGTGACCAAAGAGGATGTGGAAAAGGCGTTGAACGCCAAACGCGCACCCCTGCCTGTATCAGCGCCAGCCCCATCTCCCGTCATCTCATCATCCCCTTCCCCCTTCACCCGCCCCGACGCCCGCCGGGAAGAACGGGTCAAACTCTCCCGCCGAAGGCGCACGATTGCCCAGCGGCTGGTGGAGGCCCAGCACAACGCGGCGATGCTCACCACCTTCAACGAAGTGGATATGTCGGCGGTGATGGAGCTACGCAAACGCCGCCGGGACGCCTTCGAGAAGCAGACGGGCGTGCGGCTCGGTTTTATGTCCTTCTTCACCAAAGCCGCTATCGGCGCGCTGCGGGCCTTCCCCCAGCTCAACGCCGAGATCGACGGTGACGAGATGATTTTGAAGCACTACTACGACATCGGCATTGCTGTCGGCGCGGAGGAGGGGCTGGTCGTCCCTGTCCTGCGCGACGCTGACCGCATGTCCTTCGCCCAGATTGAGCAGTCCATCCGGGATTTGGCCCAGAAGGTTCAAGACGGCAGTCTCTCTCTCTCCGATTTGCAGGGGGGTAGCTTCACAATCACGAATGGGGGCGTTTTTGGGTCGATGCTCAGCACACCGATTCTCAACGCACCCCAAGTGGGCATCCTCGGTCTGCACAAAATCGAGGAGCGCCCGGTCGTCATCGACGGCGCAATTGTCGCCCGCCCGATGATGTATCTGGCCCTGAGCTACGACCACCGCATCGTCGATGGCCGGGAAGCCGTGCAGTTTTTGGTGAAGGTGAAGGAACTGATCGAAGACCCGGAGCGAATGCTCCTCGAAATGTAACGCAAGCTGTCAATTTGCGTCTGCAATGGACAGCAATCAACGGAGTACTCAGAGCAGATGACCGATTATCTTCTACGCATCCTGACCGACGACGGCAACCTGCGCGCGGTGATTGCCCAAACCACCGGCCTGACCGCGGAAGTGGCGGGCCGCCACAACGCCTCCCCCGTGGCGGCCGCGGCCCTGGGCTATGGGCTGACCGGGGCTGTGCTGTTGGGCGCGCTGCTCAAAGCCCAGCAGCGGGTGGTGGTGAAGGCCACGGGCAGCGGCCCCCTGCAAAAGCTGATCGCCGAAGCCGACAGCTACGGTCACAGCCGGGCCTATGTGGGGGAGGCGCAACTGGCCGCCTACGGGCCGGTCACAGCCGAGCGGGTGGCCGAGGCCATCGGCGACGACGGTTTCCTGACGATTGTCAAGGATTTGGGGATGGAAGAACCCCATCAGAGCACAGTCCCACTCCAGACCGGCTTTCTGGACGCGGACCTGACCTGGTATCTCAACCAGTCCGAGCAGACCCCCTCGGTGGTGGAGATCGACGCTTTTGTTGACCCCCCGGGGCAGGTGCAGGCGGTGGGGGGGCTTCTGGTGCAGGCCCTGCCCGGCGAGACCCTCGACGCCCTGATTGAGGTCAGCGAGCGGCTGGACGATCTGCCACCCATCGGCAAACTGCTGGCTGATGGGCGGACGCCGGAAGAGATTGTGGCCGCGCTCTTTGGGCCGATGGCCTACACCATCACCGAGCAGCGGCCTCTCCTTTTTCGCTGCGGGTGCAGCGCCGAGCGCACCCTGGCCGCGCTCTCCCTGTTGGACCCCGGCGAACTGAACGAGCTAATCGCTTCGGGTTCTGCCGAAGTAGACTGCCATTTCTGCGGGGAACACTACACCTTTTCCAGCGAGGCGCTTATGGAGCTGACAGGGAGGCACTGATGGCAGCGGTAACGACCCGGACGGCAATCTGATTGAGCTGTACGAGGAACTGTTGCCAGAATCCGGTTTTGTGTACTGTTCAAGAAGATCGTGGAATCTGTAGGTGCGGTTTGTAACCCCACTTCTCCGGGTGAAAGTGGGGTTACAAACCGCACCTACGTTTTATCATCTTGTTGATCAGTACACGGAATCCGGTTTTGGCTGACGGCAAAGTCAGCCATCCAATTCGGCCAGCGTCGATCGGGCCTCGGCCAGGGCAGATTCCAGGGCTGCGATCCGTTGCTCCAGCGCGGCCCGCTCTTGGGCTACCTCCACCACAGACGCCGGATCACCCACAGTCAGCCGATTATCTGTACGAATAGCCAGCAGATGCAGCGCCCAGAAGACCCCACCCATACCGCTGCGGGCCAGGGCATCAAAGATGGGTGCGCCCCCGCTCCATTCCCCCAACAGGCCCAGAATCAGCCGATAGATGACCGATCCCAAATCGAAGAGGATGAGCAGCGCTCCCACCAGGGCCACCCCGTATAGATAGGCACGACGGGGACCGGAACGTCGCTCGGCCTGGGCCGTTACCCCCTCCCCCTCCGCGGCCCCCTGCACTTTGCGCCAGTGGATCACCCAGACCGGCGCGCCCACAGCCAGCAGGCTCAGCCCGTTGGCCGCCTGATTGGCCCGAAACTCATCCAGGGCCCAGCCACCCTCAAAGAGCGAATCCAGCAGCAGGCGCAGCAGGTCTACCAGACCAATCCAGAGCAGGACCAACCCGATGGCCGCCACCAGATAGAAGTAGAGACGGCGAATATTGGCACTCTCCGGGCTGTCGCCGTAGCGGGCAGCCTCGGCCTGCACCTGTCCCCAATGCCAACGCCAGGCGATAACACCCAGCACAATCAGGGAAATCGGCGCGGAGAGATCGGCCAGGGGCGCGCCGGAGGGGTAGCCAAAGAGACGGCGCAGGATATCGCTGAGAAGCATAGCCCCGGGTGTCACAGCCACGCCAGCGCTGATGAGGGTGGCGGCGTAGAGATAGAAGCGGCGCAGGGCAGTGGCCGCCTCAGCGCTGCGCGCCGCGATCAGCCCATCCCATACCCGCCAGTTGATCCGCCAGACCAACAGACCCACCAGCAGGGCCGCCAGCCCACTGGCAGCCAACTGCCCCAGCAGAGAGCCGACAGTGAGTTGCTCGGCGCTCAACTGCTCCAGCCCCAGACGCAGGGGAGTCTGCAACAGCGTGGCCCCGCCAAAGAGAGCTGCGCTGAAACCACTCAGGCCAGCCACTGTCTGAAAGAGGCGTCGAATCGTGCCCGCCCAGCCCGTCTCGCGGCCGGCATCCCCATCGGCCCGTAGCTGTTGCAGCAGAAACCAGGCCAGCCCACCGCTGACAATCACCATCACAAATCGGTAGAGCCAGTGACCGGGCACAGAGGTCAGATTGAGCGCGGTGCGCTCTACGCCCAGCAAAAGGGCGCTGGCCTGATAGAGCCATTGGTAGAGATATATCCCCGCGGTGGCCGTGGCAAAGTACACGAGAAAGTAGAGAGCCAGCTTGCGAATAGCCGACACCCGCTCCGCGTCCAGGGTAAGCGTCCGCCGCACCAGATGCCAGTGGACCAGAAAGAGAGGGGTCGCCACCAACAGTGCGCCCACATTGCGGGCGATGGCATCGCGCAGAAAGCTGCTCCCCCCCACGCCCAGCCCCTTTGCGCCAAAGGCTACGTCTGTCAGCACCCGGGTCAGATCGTCAAAGGAGGCCAGCATCACCCACAGGCTGGCTACAATCACTGCATAGAGATAGAGACGCCGGATCAGTGCCAGCCGGTTCGTCTGTCCTGTGTCAATCGCTGGATTCGCATTCATAGAGCTACTCCTGACCAAAAAATCAGTAGACGGCAGACAGCGGACCGCCTCCCCCCTGTGTCGTCTCTGTTGCTGTCTGCGGTCTGCGGTCCATCTTCAGTAGACCGCGGCGCTCAGTGGATGGGAGGAAAAATCCGCTTCTATCCGCTCAATCCGCCCGAATCCGCGTTCCATTCTTCCTGTTCAATAGAAGTAGAAGTTCTCCGAATCGATCTTCCAGCCCGACTCTTCCTTTACCAGCGTGAGGAGCTGACGGTTGGTCCAGACATTGCCCTGGTTGAAGATACCACCGGGGCTATAATTATCAATAGCAACCGTAACTGTAGCCCGATTCTCGCTTGGCTGGTCCACACTCTCAATCCGCATTCGACGGCTGTTGGTGTCGGGATAGTAGTCCAGATTGGGCCAGCGCTGATCCCGGTCAAAGGTATCCTGTACCCGCTTGGAAAAATAGCCTTTCATACGCTCGGTGTCCCGGCGCAGAAAGGCGATAAAGGCGTCGTGGACCACCCCTTCCGGGGTGTCCTGCTCCAAATAGACTTCCTCCGCGGTTGTGCCCTGGCTCGGCCCCAGGGTGGCAAAGCCGACCGCGGCCACAAGCAGCAACCCCACGGCGCTGATGACAATCCAGGAAAAGCGATCCATAAGTAACACTCCTCGAAACCAATATGCCTGTACTTGAGGAGTGAAACGTGAGAAATGCCAGTACTCTCTCATTTCACGTTTCACGTTTCGCCAGGACGAAAAACAAACTGGAATGCCCAACCTCACTCCCCTGCCGTAAACCCCGTCAACTCAAACAGCCCCTTCGAGCGGGCGTCGATGAGTTTCACCACCGGATGGGGTGGGTCTACGCCGATCCAGGCTTGGGTGGTGCGGTCCGGGGTGCTGAACTCGACCAGCCAGGTGTCGTACTCGCCTGCGGGGACTGTGACCCGCTCCCGCTTGCGCACCTCCACCGTCACCGTTTCCACAGTGCCGACGATGGGCATAAAGCTGTTGATGCGGGTGGCGTAGCCTTCGGTCAGGGGCAGGGAACGGGCGAGGGTCAGCAGCGTGCGCTCGTCCCGGATGTCGCTGGGCACGCTGACCCGCTGATAGGTGGTGGCCCCGGCCCGGTCGGTTAGGGCAATGTCCACCTGGGCCCGGTCAACCGTTGCCTCCACCTTCTGGGTGCCGGCGTCGTCCGTGCGGGTGAGGTAGCTTTTGACCGGCCCATAGCCCTTGCCCGTCATCAGAATCGTCGCCACCTCAAACTGCCCGGCGCTGATCTCCCGGCGCAGAGTCCAGCCGTCGGGATTTTCCTCGTCGCCCACAATCAGACTGACCATCGCCGTACCCGCCAGCTTGCCCGTGCGGTCTGTCACCCGATAGTGGCTGTTCTCCCCGCTGCGCCAGGCTGGCCCGCCAAAGATGAGGGGCTGGGGGTCCGCGCCACCACAGGCAGCCAGCAGCAGCACTGCTAAGACGACTACGCCCGACCAACTGTTCCAAATCTGTCTCACCGGAAACCTGCCTTCGTTATAACCGCAAAGGTAACTGTTCGGCCACCCCACCCTACCCCTCCCATTCTAGCAGCTTGCCGGAGTAGCAGAGAATAGAACGCGGATTGAGCGGAAAGTATGGAAAAAGCCGGCTTTTTCTCAATTCTATACCCGACACGGGCATAAACTGACATTCTGTCACCTTGTCACCCGGTCATTTTGTCACCTGGTCAAGTATATCCGCGGAAATCAGCCCTTTCTCCTGCATCCACTTGACCGCGGAGGCGGCCAGGGCTGCCGCGCCGATTGCCAGGGCGCTCTCGTCCATGCGAAAGGTGGAGGTGTGGACATAATAGCGTTTGGGCCAGGCCGGGTTATGCGTGCCCAGACGCAGGAAGCTGCCCGGCGCGGCCTGGGCCATATAACTGAAATCCTCCGCGCCCATCACCGGCGAAGCTGTCTGCGCATTCTCCGCACCCAAAAACTCCCCCACCGCGGCCAGGGAGACCGCTACCGCCTCCGGGTCCAGCACAGTGGGCGGATAGCCCCATTTGATCTTCAGATCAAAGCTGCCGCCCAACGCCTCGGCCACCCCACAGGCCCGGCGCAATTCGTCGTGCAGCAGTTGGCGGGTGGCCGGGGTAAAGGAGCGGATCGTCCCGTTCAGATAGACCGTATCCGGGATGACATTATTAACTGTCCCCCCGTGAATCTGACCGACGGTAATCACGCCCGACTCCAGCGGGTCCAGGCGGCGGCTGACCACCTGCTGGATGGCCTGGATGAGGTGGGCGGCCAGCACAATCGGATCGTTGGCGGCCTGGGGGCGGGCCGCGTGGCCGCCACTGCCCCGCACAGTCAGTTCAAACTCGTCCGCGGCAGCCATCAACGGGCCGGACCGGGTAGCCACAACCCCCACATCTTTGGTCGGGTCTACGTGAATGCCGAAGACCGCGTCCAGCCCCTCCAGCACTCCCTCCTCCACCATCCGCAGCCCGCCGGACTTGCCCTCGCTGTCCGACGCCTCTTCGCTGGGCTGAAAGAGCAGCCGCACCCGACCGGGCAGCCGCCCCTCATCCGCCAGCCCTTTGAGCAGCGTAGCCGCGCCCAGAAGCATCGCCGTATGGGCGTCGTGGCCGCAGGCGTGCATAATCCCAGGCCGCCCGCTGTCGAATTCTGAGCCGTTCTCCTCGGTGATGGGCAGCGCGTCCATATCGGCGCGCAGACCCACCGTCGGCCCCTCTCCACCCTGAATATGGCCGACAACACCCGTCTTTGCGACTTCGGTTTCGGTCTGAATGCCCAGACTGATCATCTCGGCATTGACCAGACCGGACGTGCGGTGTTCGGTAAAACTCAGCTCCGGGTGGCGATGAATCTCCCGCCGCCAGGCCTGAATTTTGGGTTGGATGGACTTGGCCCGTTCGTAGAGTTCGGCGCTGAGAGAGATGTTGGACATGGCGTACTCCTTTGGCTTGTGAGGTGGCGGGAGGATGAGATGATGAGCAGGACCTCGTCCCACGCCGATTTATTGCTGGGCAGCCGGTTGAGTTTACGCTATCTCATCATCACACCATCCCATTATACCCCAAAAGGAGCACCAATGGCTGATTCTGACCTCACCGCCTATCTCGCATCGTACCTGTTCAGCCACCCCACCCTACCCCTCCCCATTCCAGGGAGGGAAGTGGATCGACGCCTCCCCCAAAATGGGGGAGGTTGGGAGGGGGTGAGCAGTTACCTCGCATCCAACCGCCAGCGCCATCTGGACGAGGTGTGTACCTGGCTGCGCATTCCCAGCGTCAGCACCCAGCCCCAGCACAGGGGCGATGTAGCCCAGGCCGCGGCTTGGCTGGCCAAAAAGCTGGCCGGGGCTGGTTTGGAAAATGTGGAAGTCATCCCCACGGACGGGTCATCGCTGGTCTATGAGGGTTGGCTGCACGCGGGGGACGCAGCGGCTACAGTTGCCCAACTTCTACCGGGACATCGAGGCCAGTCTGATTTCTATGCAGGAGGTGCGCCTGTAACGCAAGCTGTTAGCTTGCGCAGAAGACAAGCTAACAGCTTGTGTTACAGGCAGGCTATTCCTCTTCAACGGCGATGGCGCGCACGGGCGAGCCATCACCGCCGTCGATCTTCAGGGGCAGGGCGATAAACTCCACCGTCGTCCGGCGCAATTCCCGCAAATTGGTCAGACTTTCCACAATGACGATATTACCGCCCAGAATCGTCTGGTGAACTTCGGTCAATTCGGCTCTGTTCTCCGGGCGCAGGGAGGCCACGGAAGGGGTCTCCACGCCCACCAGGGCTACCTGACGTTCGACCAGCCAGCGGGCCAGGGCCGCGGAGATGCGGGGCATATCGGGCCGATAGTCGGGCAGATCCGCGTGGAGCGACCAATCCGTGCGCAGGAGCAGACGGCAGCCGGGTGTGATTTTGGCGGCGTGGGGGAGCAGATCCTCCACCGTGTGCAGGCCGTGGGCCTCCACCGAAGAGAGGTCGATCACCTGGGCCGGGCCGACCAATTGGGCCAGGGGCCAGCGGTCGATGGTACTGCCCCCTTCCAGAAAGTGGAGAGGGGCGTCCATATGCGTGCCGGAATGGCTGTAAAGATGCAGATTTGTCGTGTTGTAGCCGTCGGGCACAAGGCGGGTGTGGGGTTCGATGGCAACCCCGCGCATCCCGGAACGGACGGTCAGTGTTAGATCGACAAAGCGTTTCGTCACTGGATTTTCTCCTGAGTGGGATGAAAAGTAGCGAGGCTCAACCAAATTTCGTGGGTTAACCCGCTGGGTTTCGATACGGCTGGAAAAAGCACCAGCCTACTCAACCGGCGCTGATCTCGTCTCGGCTTGCCAACCACACAAAGTCCCATTGAGTCAGTAACGATTCCGCTCGAATCCTCATTTTCCCTTCTTCTGCCCTGGGGTAACGCTGCTCACCCGCGCCACTTTGCTGGGGCTGGCTTTGGCTCGGCTTTTGGGCGGGGGCGCTGGGTCGTCGCCCAGAAGGGATGCCTGTACGGGTTCGTCCGTGTCCGGCGCTGGCGCTGATTTGCGGCTGCGCGGGGAGGGTGTTGTCTCTTGCGCGGCGGGCGGTCTGGCTGGCTCTGCTGTTCCTCTGCCATTGGCCGCCGGGGCAGAGCCGCGGGCACGCCGGGGCGCGCTGGCCGGCGCGCTTTGTTCTACAACCGGGGCTGTGCGCTGTGCGCGGACGGATTTGCTTTGGCTTTCGGATTGAGCGGCAGGGGTCTCTTGCGCAGCGCCTGTCTCGCTGCCATTGGGAGAGGCAGTTGGCTGCGCCTTGCGGGTCGTTTTTCTGGCTGTACCGGCGCTGCTTTGGCTGGCGCGGGACACGGGGGCGCGCTTGGTGGCAGGGGTTTTAGCCGGAGCAGACTCAGCGTTGGCGGCTTTGGTTGGCTGGCTCTCCCCTGTGGCTGGTGGAGCAGAGAGCGCTTCCAGGGCATCGGTGATGCGGGAGACCACCTGTACACCGGCGATTTTATCGCCCTGGGCTGGTTTGGCGCTTTGCAGCCCCTGGGTGCTGCGCCCGTTGGCGGGGATGTCGGCAACAGGGGTGGGCTTTGCCACACCTTTGCCCGTGACAAATGTCACATATTCGCTTTCTGCGGTGAGTACCGTCGCGCCGGTGATGAAGCCAGTGCGGGCCGTCAATTTGTGGGCCACAATACCGCCGCCGTTGCGCCCCTGCACGCTATACTCGCTCAGACTGGTCCGTTTGGTATAGCCCTCCGCGGTGACAGTCACCAGCTCGCCGTTGGGGTCCACCAGAGCCGCGGCCACAATCTGATCCCCCTTCTTCACTTTCATCCCGCCAATGCCCCCCGCGGCCAGACCCATACTGCGCACATCCTCCTCCCGGAAGCGGATGGACTGACCCCTGGCTGTGACCAGAATCACCTCCCCCTCACCCGGCGTCTGGAAGACCCAGCCCAGCTTGTCCTTGCCCTCCACCCGCATCACATCCGGGTCCTGGGCAGCGCCAGCTATAAAATCGGCGAGAGAGACGCGCTTCACACTGCCGCCGATGGTGACGAGGAAGAGAAAACCGGTAGCTTCGTCCGAGGAGAGACGGGGCAAAGTCAGCGCCGCGGCGATGCTGTCCCGGCGGGTCAGGTCGGTAAAATCGGCCACGTGTTTGGCTTCGTCCTGGGGTATCTCGTGGATGGCTATCCGGCGGCAGCGGCCATCCACGGCAAAGAGATAGAGATGGTCCCGGGTGTTGGCCGTGAAAAGCCCATTGGCGGCGTTGGCCCCGGCCTGGCGCAGGCTGGTTGTGCTGATCCCGGCAAAAGCCTGCCGACGCAGATCGCCGTTTGCGCCCAGGGACAACCAGACCTTCTGGTCGGGCAGCAGATCGGTGGTGGTCAGGGTGCCTTTTGTGCGCTCCACAATCTGGGAGCGGCGGCGATCCCCGTGCTTCTCCCGAAGATCCAACAGTTCCTGGCGAATCACACCCAGAATCTTCTCCGGGTGGGCCAGAAGGTCCTGCAAATAATCAATCAATTTTTGCAGGTCGTCGAATTCCTCTTGCAGCCGTTTGCGTTCCAGCGCGGCCAGCCGCTTCAGCGGCATATCGAGAATGGCCTGGGCCTGGACTTCGCTGAACTTGAAGTTGTTCATCAGATTGTTGCGGGCTGTTTCCACCCGCTGGCTGCGGCGGATGGTGTCGATCACCTCATCCAGAATATCCAGGGCACGCAGCAGCCCCTCCACAATATGCGCTCTGGCCTGGGCCCGGGCCAGGTCATACTCCGAACGGCGGCGCACGATCACCTGGCGATGTTCGATAAAGAGTTGGAGCATCCTTTTCAGACTGAGGGTGCGGGGTTCGTCATTGACCAGCGCCAGCATCGACATCCCAAAGGTCTGCTGCATAGGGGTATATTTGAAGAGATCGGCCAACACAACCTTCGGCTCGACGTTGCGGGTCAATTCGATGACAATGCGCATTCCCGTGCGGTCGCTCTCATCCCGCAGGTCGGTGATACCCTCCAGCTTACTGTCCCGCACAAGGGTAGCGATGCGTTCCAGAAGGTTTGTTTTGTTGGTCTGATAGGGCAGTTCGGTCACCACAATCCGGCTGCGGCTGCGGCTCATCTCCTCGAAGTGGGCTTTGGCCTGCACAATCAGCCTGGCCCGGCCCGTGGCGTAGCCCTGGGCAATGGCGTCGATGTTCTCCTCGCCTTTGCTCCCCGCCCGGTAACGATAAATGATACCGCCGGTCGGGAAATCAGGACCATTGACGAAACGCATCAACTCCTCTACGCTGATATCATCTGACCGGACGAAGTTGTCGATCACAAAGACAGTGGCGTTGATAATTTCCGTCAGATTGTGGGGAGGAATGCTGGTAGCCATACCCACGGCGATGCCGCTGGAGCCGTTGACCAGCAGATTGGGCAGGGCCGAGGGCAATACGCTGGGTTCACGCAGGGTGTTGTCAAAGTTCTCGGTCCAGTCGATGGTCTCCTTTTCCAGATCGCCCAGGACCAGATCGCTGATTTTGGAGAGCCGGGCTTCGGTATAGCGCATGGCCGCGGCGTTGTCGCCGTCGATGGAGCCAAAGTTACCCTGGCCGTCCACCAGCGGATAGCGCATACTGAAGTCCTGGGCCAGACGCACCATCGCATCGTAGACGGCCGTGTCGCTGTGGGGGTGATACTTGCCCAACACTTCGCCGACGATGCGGGCACTCTTTTTATAAGAAGTGGTGGGGTGCAACCCCAAATCGTGCATCGCATACAGAATCCGGCGATGAACAGGTTTCAGCCCATCCCGCACGTCGGGCAGGGCACGGGCCACGATTACGCTCATTGCGTAGTCGAGATAGGCCACCTGCATTTCGTCGGTGATGTTAACTTCCCTTACATTGCCGATAGATTGGGAGTTCAGAGTCATCGTACAATTCCTGGAGTCTCTACGTTCATCATTCGTTTGGTCAGGCTCTCTCACCGAGGATGTCCGTGCGTCAGCACTGGAACCCCGTATTCTGAGCGCGAATAGGTCACATATGCAAGAGCCAGCGGCTGTGATACCGATTCTGCAAAATGGACATCCACTTCAGCGCACCAGCCGCCGACAAGCTGCCTACACTGCGCTGCTCGATTTTTCTATTACTTCGCGCCAGCATAGCCAAAAGAGCGAGCTATTCCACGAAGCAGGCCTGACGGCCATGCAAATATCCGGCGCGGAAGTCGGTTATCTGTACTACCGTCAACGAGCCAGCGCCACATCGGAAAGGCTGGGCGAGTCGGTCTACTACCGGCTCGATCAAATTTTTAACAACGAATCTGCCAGGGAGCCATCGGAGAAGCTCAAGCCCCTGCCCCAATCTGTCATCGAAGAGCTGGCAACCCGCCAGGAGATCACCTTCCTGGCAGATAACTCTCACCTAATCGTCCCTATCCACCGGGACGGCAAGATAATGGCCCTGCTGGATCTGGTTCACCACAGCAGCAGCCACTTCGACGAGACCGATGGGGAGCTGATGGCCCAACTTGTGCGCCAGTTGGACGCGGCCCTGCAGAATGAATTCGTCATCACAACCCGCACAGCCCAGATTGAGCTGGCCCAATACCTGAGCGCAGAGTTGGACCTTTCTACACTGTTGAGTAAAGTGGCCCAATCGGCAGCGAAAATAGCCAACGCCCAGGCCAGTTCCATTCTGCTCATCCAACCCCAAACCGACACAATGCGCTTTGCTTCGGTCTACGGGCTGTCGGAGGCAGATCGGGAGATGTTGCGTCAACTGGTCGTCCCCCTGCACAGCAGTATGGCCGGAGCGGTGGCTGTGACAGGCGAGCCGCTCCTGAGCAACGATGTGGCGGCGGACTCGCGCTTCTACGCTGGCGTAAGCAATACAGTCGAGATGAAGACCCGGTCGCTGTTGGCTGTGCCGATGATTGCAGGTGACAGAGCCATCGGTGCGCTGGAAGTGATCAACCAACGCTATGACGACGGTTTCCACGATGCCGATGTGGAATTGCTGACCCTTTTCGCCAGCCAGGCCGCTATCGCCATCCAAAATGCCCGGCTCTTGGCCGAGCGCCAGGCCAGCCTGGCCGAAATGACAAAACTGGAGCAGCGCAAGTCCCAGTTTATTGCCCTGGCCAGCCACGAACTGCGTACACCGCTCAATCTGATCAGCGGCTATGCCATGCTCCTGCGCAGCTCTTTGCCCGACTGCAATATCCCCACCAGCCACGAAGTGATGGACTTTCTTTCCCAGATCGAACAGGCCACCACCCGGCTGACCGGGATGGTAAATAACATTACATCCCTCTACAATTTGGAGACCGGACGCACCCAACTCCTGCTGGAGCGCAAAAATGTGGTGGAGATCATCCACGCGGTTGTGGAGGAATATGGCGAGTGGGCACGCAACAAAGGCATCAGCATCCGTCGCCATTTGCCAGACAGCCCGCTCTATGCCACCTGCGATCCTATCGAAGTCAACCGTATCCTGGGCAATCTGGTCAACAACGCGGTCAAGTTTACACCGGAAGGCGGCCAAATCACTATTTCGGTAGAGAACAGACCGGCCAGTCTGGTCAATGGCCTAGCACCGGGCGACCGTTGCAACGATGTGATGATTTCGGTGGCGGACACGGGGACTGGCATCGATCTGGACCAGTTGGAGGGTGTCTTTGAGCGCTTCTCCCAGATCGGCAGCCACCTGAACCGGGTACAGGGGGGCATTGGGCTGGGCCTGCCCCTGGCCAAAGGGCTGGTGGAAAAGCACGGCGGTCAACTCTGGGCCGAGGCCAACCGCGGCACAGGCACGATCTTTCACTTCACATTGCCCGGGTCCCGCTGAGCCGTGAAACCCAAGCAGAAGTCCGACTATTCGGAAAAAGTCGAACTTCTGCCTACCGCTTGACCCCCAGCAACTCCACCTCCACCTGCCGTAATTCAATCAATTGATCCCGCAACGTGGCCGCCCGCTCGAAGTCGAGTTGGGCCGCGGCCTCTTTCATCTCTTTTTCAATGCTGCGGATCAGCTTCGCCAGTTCGTCTTTGGGCAGGGATGCGGGATCGAATCGATGCTCCCCGTCACCGTTGACCCGATATTCGGCCTTCTCCTCAGCCAGCACCTTCACCCGGTCGGTCAAATCCCGCACACTCTTGACAATACTCTTGGGCTGGATGCCGTGGGCTGTGTTGTGGGCTTTCTGAATCTCCCGCCGCCGGTTGGTCTCGCCGATAGCTCCTTCCATCGCCGCGGTCATTTTGTCGGCGTAGAGGATCGCCCGCCCTTCCAAATGGCGGGCAGCCCGGCCCATCGTCTGGATCAGCGCGGACTGGGAGCGCAGGAAGCCCTCTTTGTCCGCGTCCAGAATGGCGACGAGGGTAACTTCGGGCAGGTCCAGCCCTTCGCGCAGCAGATTGATCCCCACCACTGCATCGTAGACCCCCAGGCGCAGGTCACGCAGAATTTCGATCCGTTCCAGTGTCTCGATGTCGCTGTGTAAATACTGTACCTTCACGCCCAACTCGGCCAGATATTCGGAGAGATCTTCGGACATGCGTTTGGTAAGGGTGGTAATGAGAGCGCGTTGGCCCTTTGCCACCCGAATCTTTACCTCCTTCAACAGATCGTCGATCTGGCCTTTGATGGGGCGCACCTCGACAATCGGGTCGAGCAGACCCGTGGGACGGATGACCTGCTCCACCGTCTGCTGGCTGTGCTCAAATTCGTAGGGGCCGGGGGTGGCGCTGATGTAAATGGCGTTGTGTACGGTCGCCTCGAACTCGTCAAAGGTGAGGGGGCGGTTGTCCAGCGCGCTGGGCAGTCGAAAGCCGTGCTCCACCAGCACCGTCTTGCGCGAGCGATCCCCGGCAAACATCCCCCGGAATTGGGGGATACTCATATGGCTCTCGTCGATAAAGACCAACCAATCGGGCGGGAAATAGTCCAGCAGCGTCCAGGGGCGGCTGCCTGCGGGTCGGCGGGCCAGGGGCCGGCTGTAGTTTTCCACACCGCTGCACGTGCCAATCTCCCGCAGCATCTCCAGATCGTAGCGGGTGCGCTGTTCGATGCGTTGCGCTTCCAGCAGCTTATCCTGGGCGCGGAAGAGCGCCACCTGATCCTCCATCTCCTGTTCGATCTCTTCGATGGCCTCCTCTAATTTGTCTTTGGGGGTGATAAAATGCTTGGCCGGGAAGATGTCAACTTCGCTGTGATCGGCCAGCATCTCCCCGGTCAGTGTGTCGATTTCGGTGATACGCTCGATTTCGTCGCCCCAGAAGCTGATGCGATAGGCGATGTCTTTGTAGGCGGGCTGGACTTCCAGTACATCCCCCCGCACCCGGAATTTGGAGCGCTGCAAAGTATTGTCGTTGCGTTCGTAGTGAATTTCGACCAGATTGCGCAGGAGTTGGTTGCGCCGGGTCATCTCCCCCACCTTCAGTTTGATGGCGACCTGGCCGTAGTCCACCGGGCTGCCCAGACCGTAGATGCAGGAGACCGACGCCACAATTACCACATCCCGGCGGCTGAAGAGGGCGCTGGTGGCCGCCAGCCGCAGCCGGTCGATCTCTTCGTTGATCTGGGAATCCTTCTCGATGAATGTGTCGCTGCGGGCAATGTAGGCTTCGGGCTGGTAATAGTCGTAGTAGGAGACGAAGTATTCCACCGCATTGTTGGGCAAAAATTCCCGCATCTCGCTGTAGAGCTGGGCAGCCAGGGTTTTGTTGTGGGCGATAATCAGGCTGGGTTTCTGCACCTGCTCGATGACCTTCGCCATTGTGTAGGTCTTGCCAGAGCCGGTGACGCCCAGCAGCACCTGATGGCGCAGGTCTTTCTGCACCCCGTCGACCAGCTTGGCAATGGCCTGGGGCTGGTCACCGGTCGGTTGGAAATCGCTGATGACGCGGAAGTCCGGCATAGGAGACTCCTGAATACGAATTGCGAATTGCGAATTGCGAATTGCGAATTGCGAATTGCGAATGCGGACGGCAAATGCGAACACAAGTTCTTTTTCTCTCTGTAGTATAGCCGTTTTTGCCCGGTTTGTCCAACAAAAGCGGGTATTCAAAAAGAGACGTGAAACGGGAAACGGGAGATCGTCCGAACGATCTCCCGTTTCCCGTTTCACGTCTCTGCTGGCAAAAAGTTCACTTGCTGGGAGAAAACGGCCCCCAGTCTACGCCGCCTGGACCGCCTCCCAGCCCAGCATCGCCCGTTTACGCTCACTGCCCCAGCGATAGCCCTCCACCGCCCCGGTCTGGCGGATGACCCGGTGGCAGGGGATCAGCCAGGCGATGGCGTTGCTGCCCACGGCGCTGCCCACGGCTCTGGCCGCACCGGGTCGCCCGATGGCCTGGGCCAGATGACCGTAGGTGGTCAGCGTGCCGGTGGGAAGGCGCAGCAGGGCCTGCCAGACCTGCATCTGGAAATTTGTGCCTTTGATGTAAAGATGGAGCGGTTCGGCTGGTCGGGTGTTCTCAAAAATGCGCTGGGCGATGGCCGCGCTTTCGTCCCGATCTTCCACCAGGCGGGCCCCGGGCCAGCGGGCCACCAGTTCATTCTGCGCTCGCTCGGTCTCCCCCTCGGTCACAAAAGAGAGGGCGCAGATGCCCCGATCTGTGACGCCAATCAGTGCGTCCCCAAAGGGGGTGGGTGCCATCCCGTAGCGAATGGTCAGCCCTGCGCCGCCGCTCTTGACTTCGCCGGGGGTGGCGGCCTGGCACTGGACGAAAAGATCGTGCAGGCGTCCCGGCCCGGAAAGACCCGCGGCATAGGCCGCATCCAGCACCGAAGCGGAGCGGGCCAGCGCCGAGCGGGCCTCCTCCACAGTCAACGCCTGCAAGAAGCGTTTGGGGCTGACCCCAGCCCAGCGGCTGAAAAGGCGCTGGAAATGGAACTCGCTCAGCCCCACGTGGTCCGCCACCGCGGCCAGTTCCGGCTGGTCCCGGCGTTGGTTTTCAATGTAGCGGATGGCCTGGGCCACCAGCGCGTAATCCTGGGTGGATTGGAAAAGGCTGTCAGCGCTGGTTGTCATCGGCTCTGTCATCTTCATTCTCCTGCTGGTGTTCGCAACGTTTCATCGGCGTTTATCCCCCAAAGAGAATAAACGAAGAAGCGAGCGGTATCCACCCGATTCTTGCCACAGGTGCATCAAAAAGCATAAGGTGGCAGAGCCACGATTTGCGTACAGAAACGTGAAGACGTGAAACGTGAGGGTATGTGACGACACCTCACGTTTCACGTTTCAACTGGTTGGCCGAGCGACTAACGAATGTCCGTTAGTTCCTCGTTGGTAAGGAATATCTCACCCGGATTCTGGAATGCACCCCATCTTTTTCGGGTGCATTGCACATTTAGGGCAAATGAGTGGGTGTTGGAAGCCACTCCGGGATGAAGCCCCGGAGTTACTAAACTGCGCCGGATGAACGCCGGCTTGCCCTTCCAGTCAAGCCCCGCTTGAAGGGGCGCTTTTCCAGCCGGGGGACTTCATCCCCCGGCGGCGAAGTCTACGATTTCTCTCTCCCTAAAACGGAAATACACCCTCTTTTTCACGCCTGTATCACCTGACAGACAGATGTGGTATACTGGGCCTAGCCAGTAACGTAAGGGTTAGTTCTTCGGCCAGACCGGAGAAACGTGAGACGTGAGGTGTCGTCACATATTCTCACGTTTCACGTCTTCATATCTTCACCTTTCCGCACACAAATCGTGGCAACGCAACACAAAATACGCAATCCCACCCATTTGGAGACACAAATGCACCCCACCGCCATCTCCTACCCCGCCCTCGAATCCTTCATTGCCGCCGAAATGGAGCGCTGGCACGTCCCTGGCGTGGCCGTGGGCATCCTCCACAACGGCCAGGAATACAGCGCCGGTTTCGGCGTCACAAATGTCGTTCACCCCCTGGCCGTGGACAGCGACACCCTCTTTCAGATCGGCTCCACCACCAAAACCATCACCGCCACGGTGGCTATGCGGCTGGTGGAAGCGGGCCAACTGGAGCTGGACGCACCCATCCGCCGCTACCTGCCCGACCTGCGGCTCTCGGATGAATCGGTAGCAAAGCGGGTCACATTGCGCCACTGCTTCACCCACACCGGCGGCTGGCTGGGCGACTATTTCGACGACACCGGCGACGGCGACGACGCCCTGGCCCGCTATGTGGAGCGGATGGCCGACCTGCCCCAGCTTACCCCTCTGGGCGAAATCTGGTCCTACAACAACGCCGGTTTTGGCCTGGCCGGGCGGGTGATCGAAGCTGTCACCGGCGAACCCTACGAGCAGGCGGCCCGCCGTCTGCTGCTAAATCCCCTGGGGATGGAGATGTCCTTCTTCGGCGCGGCCGACGCCATCACCCATCGCTGCGCGGTGGGCCATATTGTGATGGATGCGGAAGACCCAGCGAAGGCCCGACCCGAAGTAGCCCGGCCCTGGGCCCTGGCCCGCAACGCCAACTGTGTGGGCGGTCTGATTTCCAGCGCAAAGGATCAGCTACGCTACGCCCGTTTCCATCTGGGCGACGGGCTGGCGGAGAGCGGAGAGCGGCTGCTCACGCCGGCTTCAATGGCGCTGATGCAGTCCGAGTTGGCCGAGGCAGGCAGCGGGACAAAAGCCGTGGGCGTCTCCTGGCTGCTGGGCGAGATCGGCGGCCAGAAAACGGTCGCCCACGGCGGCGCAACGAAGGGGCAGATGTCGGCTTTTCTCTTTGTTCCGGGTGGGAATTTTGCAGTGACTGTGCTGACCAACGCCGATCGGGGGCGCACCCTGCACGGGCGGGTGGTCAAATGGGCGCTGGAGAATATCGCCGGGCTGGTCGCGCCGGAGCCAACCCCCATCGTCCTTTCCGCCGACCAACTGGCAGTCTATGCCGGCCACTACCACGCGGCCCTGAGTGATTTGGACGTGACCGCCACGGAGAACGGACTGGTCTTGCAGGTGATCCCCAAAGGCGGCTTCCCCAAGAAAGACAGTCCGCCCGGCCCCACCCCGCCCCCCGCGCCCGCCACCTTCACTGCGCCGGACCGCCTGCTCATCACCGACGGCCCCTCCGCGGGCAACCGGGGCGAGGTTCTGCGCGACCCTGCCGGGGAGATCGCCTGGCTGCGTCTGGGGGGTCGGGTACACAAACGCCTCTGATGTACGGCGGACTGACAGTCCGCCCCCGAAAAAGGAGAACTCCTATCCTTACCCGTGATGGTAACTGCTCACCCCCACCCGACCTCCCCCACTGTGGGGGAGGAGTCGATCCACTTCCCTCCCTGGAATGGGGAGGGGTAGGCTGGGGTGGCTGAACAGTTACCCGTGATGAAAGACTTCCTCCATCTGCGCCCACTTTTCACCGGGCGCGGCGCTCTCCACCGGCTCCTGGCAGAGATCGGTGAATTTCCACCAGGCCCGGGTGATGGGGTCGGCGGCCATTTTTGCCATATCGCCTTTGAAATCATCCCCGATATATTCGTAGTAGCCAAAGAGAAGACCGTCGCGCAGAAAAATAGAATAATTGCGGATATTGCAGGCGGTAATCCGTTCCAATACACCGGCCCAGGTGTGGGCGTGAATCTGCTTGTACGACTCCTCCCACTCTGGCTTGACTTTGATGACCATTGCGTAGCGCTGCATAGAAAACCTCTCGTGATGATGGGATAATGAGATGATGGGATGATGGGATAATGAGATGATGGGATAATGAGATGATGTGATATCCGAGACAGCCCCATCATCTCATCCCCTCCGTTTTTTCGACACTTGTCGTCATCTTCTACCCGTTCTATAATAACACTTGCCGATTATACCCCTATTCCCCACGGAGGAACAGAATGAGTTACAAACTTGGCTATTGCACATTGCGCTGGAAGAACCCGGACCTGGAACCCGCGCTGGAGGCCCTGGCCGCGGTCGGCTGGGATGGCTGGGAGGGCCGTCTGCCGTTGAATTGGATGGGCACACCCAGCCGTATCAAACGCATCTGCGACAATACGGGGATGCCCCTGGCCGTCCTCACGGCCAGCGGCACGCCCGACAGCCGGGAGCCGGAAAACATTGAGAGCAACAGACGGCGTATGGATTTTGCCGCAGAGGTGGGTGCCGACTGCTTTATGTATATGAATGGGCGCAAACCCGAAGGTCGGGCCGTGACCGATGACGATGTGAAAGCCGCCGCCGAGGGTGCCGAGATGTGGGCCGAGTATGCCGGGCAGATGGGGCTGGAACTGAGCTACCACATCCACACCAATCTGCTGGTGGACTCCATCGAGCACTGGAAGCTCTATATGGCGAACCTGGACAAGGCCAAACTCTGCATCGACGTCTCCCACGCCCAGCTGTGGGGCTACGATCCGGTGGACTCGCTCAAAGATTTTGCCAGCCAGCTCAATTACGTCCATTTGCAGGATTGGGCCAGCACCAGCCGCCGGGAAGATGGCTTCTACGATCCGGTCTGGACCCAAGTGGGCTTGGGCCAGGACATCGACTTCGCCGCCATCAAAGGCGCGCTGGACGACATCGGCTTCGAGCGTTGGGTCACCGCCTGCCCCGGCCAGCCCATCCCTGGCAAGGATTCTCCGTTGGATGAGGCCGAGCGCAGCGCAGGAATGATCAAATTTTTGAAGGGGATTGGGTACTAAAGGAGCCACCGAATGCCATCGCCCTTTCCGGGAATGGACCCCTATCTGGAAGGTCCGTTGTGGACGACCCTGCATTTTACATTCGGTGCAGAGATCGTGCGCCAACTGGCCCCGCGCCTACGCCCCCGCTATCTGGTTTTGCCTGTGGAGCGTTTTGTGATGGAAATGCCAGAAAGTATCGCCATCAGCACAGGTTCCATTTACCCGGATGTGGGGATTGCCAAAAGCGACTGGTCTTCCAGCGGTGACGGGGTTGCGGTCGCCGTAGCGCCTGCGCCGCTGGAGATAAATACACTCATTCCCACGCCTGTCCCCCACGTGACCATCGAAATTCGTGACGCGGCGGAACGACAACTGGTGACAGCCATTGAGATTCTCTCGCCTACCAACAAACGAGGCGAAGGACGGCAGGAATATCTCTCCAAGCGACGACGTATTCTACTCAGTTCAGCCCATCTGATGGAAATTGATCTTCTGCGCGAAGGGGAGCGGCTGCCTATGCAACAGCCGCTCCCACCCGTTTCCTATTTTATTTTCCTCAGCCGGGCGGAACGACGCCCACTGACCGAAATCTGGCCGGTCCGCCTGAGTGAGCCATTGCCGACCGTCTCTGTGCCGCTACTCCCAGGCGATGTGGATGTACCTCTCGACCTACAAGCGGCCTTCACCGCCGCGTATGATCTGCTCGGTTATGATCTGGCTATTGACTATCGACAGCCACCAGCAACCCCACTGCCTGCTGCTCTTGCCACCTGGGCCAGAGAGCAACTTCGTACGGTCTAATACCCCCGGCGCTTGTCGATCACATTGCGCGGGCGCTCTCCGGCCAGATAGCGCTGCAGTTGCTCCTGGAAGAAGCGCACGATCACCTGGGGGGCGGTGTTGGGACGCGCCGGCCCGGTGGGGCGTGAGCAGCAGATTGGGCGCATCCCAGAGGGAACTCTCCGCGGGCAGGGGTTCTTTCTCCGTCACATCCAGAGCAGCCCCCGCAATCTGCCCCCCATTCAACGCGGCTACCAGCGCGTCCTCGTCGATAATCCCGCCCCGGGTCACATTAATCAGATAGGCCGTGGGCTTCATCAGCGCCAGTTCTTCTGTGCTGATCAGATGATAGGTCTCCGGTGTGCGCGGACAGGCCATCATCACCACATCCGAGCGGCGCAGCAGGCTGTGGATATTCTCTCGGGTGGATGGCTTCAACTCGTGGACACCGGCTGGGGCTTCTGTGCGTATGGCGTCCACGGCGATAATTGTCATATCGTAGCCAGCAGCCCGCTTCACCATCTCCAGCCCAAAACCGCCCATCCCAATAATCCCCAAAGTCATACCGGTGATCTCCACCACAGAGCCAGCCTTCCACTGGTGTTCCTTTTTCTGCTCCCAGGCAGGGATGAGACCCCGGGCCATACAGAGCAGAAAGGCCCAGGCGTGTTCCGCGCCCTGGGGCGCATACATTCCAGCCATATTCGAGAGCATCACCCCGTCCCGCTCGGCCATAGCCGGAAAGAGGAATTTGTCCATCCCGGCGCTGAAGGATTGAATCCAGCGCAGGTTGGGCGCAGCCGCGCAGACCGACGGCAGAAAGTGGCCGAGAATCACTTCGATCTCCGAAGCCACGGCCAGGGCCTCCTCCTCGCTGCTGGCGTGGATCACTTCGTGGCCGTCCGCCGCGGCGATGCGGCGAAATTCGGCCACATCTTCTGGGGCAAAAGGATAATGGATCAGGATTTTCATGGGAGCCTCCGTCTGTTTGAATGGAGCACAAAACCGCTCGGTGCATTATAGGGTCTCTTGACGGAAGGGGCAAGACGGCAAAAAGTGAGGCGCAGAAGGCAGGTACATCCCAGCTTTGGGGTGAGGGTGGCTAATTCCCGGAATCGACTGAATCGACTCCTCCCCCACAGTGGGGGAGGTTGGGTGGGGGTGAGCAGTTACTCGACTCCTCCCCCACAGTGGGGGAGGTCGGGTGGGGGTGAGCAGTTACTCGGGGATATACCCCGTAGGACAGACCGGTTGCCCACACCGGTCATCCGCGGGTATAATGCCAAGTCTATGAACAGCCAACCTCCGCCAGCCGCAGTACCCCCCAAAATACCACCCAGGCGTATGGCGGCGTTGTTGCTGCCGACGCTTATCAGCCTGGGATTGCTGGCGCTGATTCTGGTGTGGGAAGAACGCAACCCACCCGGCTGGCAACGGGCTATGGAAAATCATCTGGCTGCCTACGTGGCTTCGCCCAGAGAAATGCTTTCGGCGGGCAAGGCCACAGTGGCCCAACTGCCCTTTCTGCTCTCGCCCCAGACGCCCTTCCAGCCGGTGACGCCCAGCGTTCATTACCAGACCGAGCCGCTGCCTGCCAATTTGCGGCCCGATGGGCCTGAAAGTCTGGGCGGTGGCAAGCAGCCCCTGCCCTACCCCGTGCTGGAACTCTATTGTATCGATCTCACCGGGAGCGCTGGGGGCGTGGCCGCCACCCGCTATCTGGTGGCCGAACACCGGGACCTGAACAGCAGCGATTGGATCGTCTATATCCCCGCGGACCGGGCGACAGCAGAGGAGGTGGCCGCGGCCTGGGAGGGGTTGGGTTGCGCGCCAGAGGGGTGAGCAATCACGTAACTGCGCACCCCCACCCAACCTCCCCCACGGTGGGGGAGGGGTCGATCCACTTCCCTCCCTGGAACGGGGAGGGGTAGGGTACTGCGCACCCCCACCCAACCTCCCCCACGGTGGAGGAGGGGTCGATCCACTTCCTTCCCTGGAATGGGGAGGGGTAGGCTGGGGTAGCTAAACAGGCATCTTCCTTCGTGCCTTTGTCTATTTTGAATTCGTTGAAAGGAGCAGATAGATGGATGGGTTGATACGTTTCGTTTTTGCGTTGCTGGCCGGGGTTGTTGGCTTTGTCCCTGGCGGGATGGTGGCGCGTGCCCTGCTGGGAGATCGCCCCCGCACAGGTTTCGATGGCGTGGCGGAAGTCGTGTGGGGGGTAATCGGCGGTGTTCTCCTGGGGCTGATTCTGGGCATACTCATCTCCGGGCGGCTCGAACGCAGTGGGCGGTTGTGGGGACTTGGCGTGCTGGTCGTACTGATTGGATTGGAAATAGCCATCCTTTTGGTAATGCAATAATAACCGGAGACAATCGATGAACCCTACCCTCGCCCAAGTCTACCTCGACGACGCCGCGGCCCTCTTTCGCCGCCAAAAACGGCTGGCGGATCGGGCCATTGCCCAGATCGACGACGACGCCTTCTTTGCCCTGCTCGATCCGGGTGCCAACTCCGTGGCCGTGCTGGTCAAACATATGGCGGGCAATATGCGCTCCCGCTGGCGAGACTTTCTGACCAGCGACGGAGAGAAAGCTGACCGCAACCGGGACAGCGAATTTATCATCGAACCCGGCCAGGACCGGGCCTGGCTGACCGCCTATTGGGAGTCGGGCTGGGGCTATCTGCTCGACACTATCGACAGTCTGACCCCGGATGATCTGGCCCGCACCGTCACCATCCGCAGCGAACCCCACCTGGTGCTGAAGGCTATCAACCGCCAGATCGACCACTACAGCTACCACACCGGCCAGATTGTCCTCCTCTGCAAACACTGCGCGCCCACCTGGCAGACGCTGAGCATCCCCAAAGGCGGCTCCGCGGCGTACAACGCGCGGAGGGAGAAAGCGTAGAGATGCAGAGAAGATACCCCGCTTCGCCCATAGGAGGCGTGAGACGGGAAACGTGAGATCGCTGTCTGATCTCACGTTTCCCGTCTCACGCCTCCTGTTGTCCAATCCATTTATCCATCACATACTCCCTGGAGCAATCCTATGCCTACCATTTCCAGCCGCGAAATCCATCTTGCCAGCCGCCCCGTTGGGCAGCCAACCGCCGAAAATTTTGCCCTGACAACTGTTGACGTAGAGAGCACCCCCGCAGAAGATCGCCTGCTGGTGCGCAATCTCTATATGTCAGTTGATCCGTATATGCGTGGACGGATGCGGGACGGGCGCAGCTACGCAGCCCCCTTTGCCCTCGGCGAAGCCATGACCGGCGGCGCAGTGGGGGAAGTCGTCGCCTCCAGCCATCCCGATTTTGCGCCCGGCGACACCGTTCTGCACAACTACGGCTGGCGGGAATATGCCAGCGTCCACGGCAAAGGCGCGGCCAAAATCGATCCGGCCCTGGCGTCTGTACAGAGCTTTCTGGGCGTGTTGGGAATGCCGGGCAAGACTGCTTACGTAGGGCTGCTGGACATCGGCCAGCCCAAAGCCGGGGAGACGGTCTTTGTCTCTGGCGCGGCGGGCGCGGTCGGTTCGCTGGTCTGTCAGATTGCCAAATTGCAGGGCTGCCGGGTGGTGGGCAGCGCCGGCAGTCCAGAAAAAGTGGCCTGGCTGAAAGAGAAGGCGGGCGTGGATGGGGCAGTGAACTACCGGGAAGCAAAGAACCTGCGCAAGGCTATCGCCGCCGAATGTCCGGACGGGGTGGATGTCTACTTCGAGAATGTGGGCGGCGAGCATCTGGAAGCTGCCCTTTCCCTGATGAACGACTTCGGGCGTATTGTCGCCTGCGGGATGATCTCCCAATACAACGCCAGTGAGCCGGCCCCCGGCCCCCGCAATCTGGCGCTGATTGTGAGCCGCCGTCTGCGTATCCAGGGCTTTATCGTTTCGGACCATCCAGAGCGCAGCGCTGACTTTTATCGGGATATGGCAGGCTGGATGACAGAGGGCAAAATTCACTGGGAGGAGACGGTTCTCGAAGGAATCGAGAGCGCGCCAGATGCCTTTCTGGGGCTGTTCAGCGGGGAAAATCTGGGCAAAATGCTGGTGAAATTGGGGTAGTGCGTAAGGTGGTGCAGCCACGATTTGCGTGGGGAGACGTGAAGACGTGAAGATGTGAAACGTGAAGACGTGAAACGTGAGAGTAGGTGACGGCGCCTCACGTTTCACGTTTCAGTTGGTTGGCCGACCGACTAACGCTTGTGCGTTCGTTCCTTGCTGGTACGGAGCAGTGCGTGAACTGGTAGTGTTATTTGTTCACGTACTACGCACTACGTGTAGAATCCATAACAAGCAATAGGGGTAAAATTCGATGACAACACGCAAAATGCAGCCCCCGATAGGGCTGTACTTCGAGGAATTTGAGATGGGCGACAGCAGCGAGAGCGTGGGGCGCACCATCACCGAAACGGATGTGGTGAATTTTGCCGCGCTCTCCGGCGATTGGAACCGCATCCACACAGACGCCGAGTACAGCAAAGCCCAGATGTTCGGCCAGCGGGTGGCCCACGGCCTGCTGGTGCTCAGCGTTGCCAGCGGTCTGGCCGTGCGTATGGGCTTTATGGAGGAGACTGTCCAGGCTTTTACAAAGCTGGAATGGAGCTTCCGCCGTCCCGTTCTGATGGGAGACACAGTGCGTCTGCGCGCCACTGTCTCCGAGAAGAAGGCCATGCCTCGGGCGGGCGGCGGGATCGTCGTCTTCAAAATGGAGGTACTGAACCAGAAGGACGAAGTCTGTCAGCGGGGAAACTGGGAGATTTTGTGCAAAGGGTTGCCAGTATCTTCAGAAACGTAAAACGTGAAACGTGAGATAGCAACACATACTCTCACGTTTCACGTTTTACGTTTCGCTCATCCGTGTCCTGGTGGACTAGCAGGCTGTCGGAGAGAGAAGAAATAGAACGCGGAAAGGGCTGATTTTCGCGGATAAAATCGAGAAAAATCCGGTTTTTTCCGTACTTTCCGCTATATCCGCGTTCTATTCTGTGCTACTCCGACAGCCTGCTACGGAATACAAATCTGCTGTCCGGGCCGAATCAGATTCGGATTTTTGATCGACGGGTTGGCGTCGCGCATCTGCTTGGGCGTCTTGCCGTGGCTGCTGCCGATGCGGTAGAGCTGGTCACCGGCTTTGACCGTATAGGTGGCGCTGCAACCTGTGGCCGGCACGCTGCTGTGGCCCACCTGCTGGTTCTCAAAATCGAAACCCGTTTTGGCACAGAGACCCGCCACAGTGGGCAGTTTCACCTTCTGGCAGGTGGCTGTGTGGGCCAACCAGCCATCTTTCAGCGTTTCACAGACATTGTACTCCGCACCGGGAACCCGGTAGTCATTCGCCGGGAAGTCGATGCGGAAATAGCCCAGCCCATCGGTAGTCACCGCACCCGGCTCGTAGTTGGTGGTCACAGTCGGCTTGGCTTTGATCTCCCAGCCGGGCAGCCCGACGTTGCCGTTTGCATCCACTTTGCGACCCACGATGCAGAAGGCAGGCTCCACCTGGCGGTTGGAAAATTCCACCTGTACGCATCGGGTATCCGCCAGGGTGACAGAATAGTGAACCGGCGCGGCCGCTTCCCAGCCACTCAAGGGCAACTGCTCGTGGACCGTATAGGGGCCAAAAGGCAGGTCTTTGAAGATAATACGTCCAGCGGCATCGGTTTTGCCCTCGGCTACGGTCGAATTGTCGGCCCGCAGTACGCTGATAAACCAGCCGGGCAGCCCGACGGGGTCCTGCCCCGAAGCGGCTGGCGGCACATCCCGCTTGATTACTTCAATACAGCCTTTGCTGCCATCCACAATCCGGTTTTTGAAGCGGATGAGATAGGGGCCAGGCACCTCGACATTCAGACTCTGCTTACCATCCACCGGGGAAACCGGATTGGCCGACACGCCGTTGGGCGCGGTCTCACTAAACTCCCAAAGACCCGGCGTCAGGGTAAAGACGGCCATACCGTCCGCGCCCGTAGTCTTGTCCACCGGGGAGGCGAAATGATTGCCTGTGCCCGGTTTGGCATGGATAATGAAATTCGCCAACGGTTCGTGCGTGGCGCTGATCTTCAGCACATTGACGGTCACATCCTGCTTCATTTTGAAACGGATCGTCTGGCATTCGGTCGCACCAAAGGCCAGGTTCACATCAAAGCTGGCGTCGGTGACCGGTGACCAGCCGGCCCGGGCGCCGATGGAGAAGTTCCAACGGCCTGCCTTAAGACCGTCGAACCGAAACGATCCCAGCGGGCCGACTTTGCTGTCTGTCACGTCAATGGTCTGCACGTTGCTGGCCGTAGCCGGGTCCAGCAGACCAGTAGTTGGGTCATACATCACGCCGGTAATGGTCCAGCCGCTGCTCGCTTGCTCCGCGTGGTTGATTACGCTGCCTTTGACGCAGAAAACGTCGAGGGGTGTTGCCTGTTGCTGGGCAGGGGCTGCTCCTACAGCGCCAGCCGACAAGAACAGCATACACAGCAATAACAGAACACCAAATCCACGAATTGTTCCTACTCTGAGCGAAAGATTCATACCTTACCCCCTGTGTGAAAGATTGGTGAATAAATCTCCTGCCGACCCACTTGCAGACAATACAAAACTTCCAATCTGCGCTTCATCTGATCTGAAAACAGGACGCTGATGACGCTGAAAAGAATGATTGACACTGATTTTATGAAACTGCTCACCCCCACCCAACCTCCCCCACTGTGGGGGAGGAGTCGATCCACTTCCCTCCCTGGAATGGGGAGGGGTAGGCTGGGGTGGCTGAACAGTTA
>JAANMX010001157.1_pt1 | contig 31035 bp, 25 predicted proteins | sample 7279681 | NCBI WGS metagenome assembly JAANMX01 (sample SAMN14094542, study PRJNA606508) | bioreactor metagenome | isolation source: A lab-scale SPAN reactor treating ammonium-rich wastewater day 351 | place: Ireland: Galway | collected 2018-01-01 | reverse complement strand
GATTCCCTGCGGTTCACGCCGGAACGTTGCGCCATTCGGAGCGCGGATGGCAGCGATGCCGTGTGGATCGCCGCGCAGATGCGTGAGTGGATCGATATTGAACGTACGAATGATGCTCGGATACAGGCTCTTGAAGTCGAAGACGAGTACGTGCCGGTAGAGGCCCGGCTTCGAATCCATCACATAACCGCCGGCAATATGTGCCGATTCGGAACCGTTGCCGACGGACGGGGCGGCGACCCCGCGCCGCCGCAGCGCATTCAAGTACAACGAATCGACCGATGCGATTGCTGCGCTGACGCGGTCGAGTTGCATACCTGTCAGCAGGCTGCGTTCGATTGCCAGTTCGATCAGGCCGGTGCGTTCGAGGATCTGGCTTACCAAACGCGCGTCTTGCAGATTGTAGGCAATGAATCGCTGCGGATCCTCGTGGTAGATCCGTTCGATCTCTTCCTGCCGATCGTCTCCGGCAATGAGCTTGCCGTACCCGAGAATGCTGCGCGCTGCGGTTTCGAGGCGGTAATCCTCCAGTCGAATGAAAGCGCCACGCATGAGTGCGAGGCCATCGAGTACCTGGCGTCCACACAGTGTGGTCCGTGCCTCGCGCATGAAGCCCGGATCCTTGCGCACGTCGAGTTCGTCATCGTTACGTCCGATGGTGAAGCGGATACCGTGACGGCGGGCGGTCCGTAACAGATGGGCAAGGTCGAAGTCGATGACGTTCCAACCGGTGAGGACGTCGGGGTCGAGCGCGTGGACATATTCCATGAATCGGCGTATCGCCGCTGCTTCGGAATGGGCCGGCTCGGCGTTCGGGTAGAGATGATCGCCGACGAGGATGACACGTTCGAAGTCGGGTGTGTGGAGGGCGATCGAGAGAAGCTCCCCCCGGCGCCCCGTTTCGATGTCGAGCGAGAGAACGCGCAAGTGTGGCGTCCACTGGCCCGGTTGCAGTGCCGGATTGCGGAAGATGCGGCCGAGCCGCGGTGCGACGGTCGATGGCCCTTCCACCTCGAAGGCACCGCGAATCCCTCGATCGATCAGAAACCGGTACGCAAAGCGCACGTCCGCTTCCAGGCATGCGATGCCGTGTGCTTCCAGATGTTGCCGGATCGGAGGGATGTCTCCCGGTAACGTTGCAACCGCTCGCCAGACGGCCTCGCCATCGAAGGAGCGGAGCGCCGAAGGTTCGAGATGAAGCCGTGGGGATAGGCCGAGGGCACGCGCTGCGTCGCGCGCATAGAGATAGAAGTATGGCCGCACCCTGTCGTCGATGATGACGCACGGCTCGCCTGATTCGAGTACGCCGTGGAGATGGACTTCCGGGATCCCTTGCGTAATCCGGTAGGTCGGGTTGAGGATGAACCCCTTCATCGGGCGGTACGAGAACGTCTCAGATGAATTCCGCAAAGGTGGCAAGCTGCTGGATTCCGTGCTCCGGGATTTCGGTCGTCACCCCCCCAGACTGCTTCACATACAAGACGATCCTGGCTGTCTCCTCGATCATCATGGCGAGTGTTGCCGCCTTGCGCAAAGTGTCACCAACGGTCAGCAGGCCGTGGTTCTGCAACATGCAACCGCGACTTCGTTCCAGAGCCCGTCCGGCAGCAGCCGCGAGTTCCTGTGAGCCTGGCATGTGCCACGGAACCAGTTGTGTGTCGCGCAGTAGGACGGCGTCGGTGTTGATGGGGGGGAAGGATCGGTGCGTGATGCCGAATGCAGTGGCAAAAGGCGCGTGAGTATGCACGGCCGCGTGGGTTTCGGGGCGAGTCCTGTAGGCCTGCCAGTGCATACGCCACTCGATCGACGGTGGCCGGTCGCCTTCGATCACGCTGCCGTCGGAACGGATTCGTACCAGGTCGGATTCACGCAGTGCCCCTTTGAACATCCCGGTCGGGGTGATCCAGACCGTCGCACCATCGGAAGCTACGGCGCTGACATTCCCGCCGGTTGCCGTCAGAAGACCTTGCGCAAAGAGTTCGTGCGTGATCTGGACGATCTGTTCCTTGACCTCGGAGTCGTGGATCATGCTTGCTCCTTGTTCTGCACCCATTTCTTCTCCGGTGTTTCCATCATGAAAGCCCAGTGGATGCCATGTTCCGTGGAATGGTCCCAGAGCCACAGGGATCGGTCTTTGACCTGAGCATACGCCTCGTGGAATCGGAACGGATCATTGTGGAAAGCGCCGGGCGGGGCGGACAAGCCGGACGCCTCCCGGTTACTTTGCGTAGAATTGCGCGTACTTCGCGTAGTTCCCGATTACACGCTTCACGTAGTCACGCGTCTCACGATACGTGATATTCTCGACGAAAACGTCTGCTTCCCCGGCGCGCGGCAGGCGAGCCCAGCGCTCCGTCATGGTCTCGCCGCCGTTGTAGGCAGCAAGCGCCTTGAGCGGATCCCCGCCGAACCGGTCCAGCAGCATCCGCAGGTAGCGTGTGCCGAGTTTGATGTTTGTTTGCGGTTCGTAAAGATCCTGCGGGTCCGAAGAATCGGATCCTGTGCTTGCGATCTGTTTTGCTGTCGAGGGCAACAACTGGAGCAGACCTCGGGCATCGGCTTTCGATCGTGCCGTGGGATTGAACAGACTCTCCTGCCGCATGGTGGCAACGACCAGGAGTGGATCGACGTGTTGCGGGCCAGCCGCAGCGGAGACGTCGGACCAGAAGGCCAGGGGATATTCCAGTCGCCGGGTTTCTTCCGCGGAGCGCCTCACGGCCGGATTGGCGCGGGCCAGGCGAAGTGCGGCGTAGTAGCCATCGACTGTCTGGTAGGCCGCGATCAGGTACTGCTGCGCTGTGGGATCGCTTCCATATTCGCGCTCGATGGCGGTCAGTTCCAGGCGGGCCAGATCCGGAACGCCGGCTGCCTGGAGTTCGAGCCAACGCGGTAGATGGAAGTCTTCTGTGAATGTGGCCGCCGGAGTCGTTGGTCTGGTTGGCTCGACCGGTGCTATCGTGCCGAGACGAAAGGCCGAGTCACCCACTCCATCGAGACGGCGCTGTGACAGGATCCCATAATAAGATGCCGCATCTTCGGTGGTGATGCGTTGGTACAGACGCTGTGCGGCAGCACGATCGCCAGCCGCTTCCAGGGCTCGTGCCTGCCAATAACGAGCGCTGGGAGCATTACCCGGAACGCTGGCAAATGCCGCTGCCGCAGCCCGGTTCTGTTGCGACAGAAAGCGGATCCAGCCGATCCGCCACGCCGCTTCTGCCGCCAGCTTATGTTGCGGAAAGCGGCGTGCCAATTCTCCAAAGCGTGCGATGGCCTGTGCATTGTCGTTAAGTTGTTGCTCGATACGGGCAATCCCGTACAGTGCGTCGGGAGCCTGTTCGGCACCCGGGTAGCGATCGAGATAATTTTCGAACAGTCTTAACGCGGCCCGATTGCGGTCACGATTCCAAAGGACGCCTGCCATGCGGAAGATGGCAGCCGGCGCCTGGGGCGATCGTGGATAGCGTTCTGCGATATTCCAGAAGCTCTTCATCGCGGCTTCGAGTTTTCCTCCCGCGAGTTGTGCTTCGGCCAGTTGGCGCAGGATCTCTGGTACATTGAGGGCCTGCGGGTCTTCGAGAGCCTCTTGCAGAAGGCTCTCCGCCTTGGCGTATTCCTTCTCGGCAAGGAGAAGGCGCGCCTCTTCAACGCGGTCGTAGCCCGTGGTTGCGAATTCGGGATGCGCGTTGAGGATCCGTTCGATGTGATCCCTGGCGCGCAGACCTGCGGGTGTACCCGCTGCCTGACTGCGTACTTCCCTGAACCGCCGTAGTGCGGCATCCGTCTCGCCTGCCGCTTCCTCCGCTTCTGCCGTACCGATCGCGGCCCGCTGGCGGAGTTCCGGATCGGCCGTTTCGTTCATCGCACGAGCGAAATGGGCGCGCGCGGCATCGAACTGTCTCTCTCGTAATTCGATCTCGCCGATCTCCACGGCCGCGGCGGGCGAATGGACGCTGCGAGGGTAGTCCTGCAGGAGCCTTGCGAACTGCCGCATGGCCTGGCGGGGCGAGTCGAGCCGCGCCGCGCTGATTCCTGCGAAATAATGGCTGTGATCCGCCAGCAGCGGGTAGCCACGTGCGAGTGTGGTAAACGACCCGTACGCCGAACGGTAGTCGTGGCGAAGGTATGCCTGATACGACTGGGCAAACGCCGTGTGTCGTTCTTCGGGTGTCTTCAAACTGAGCGATACCGCCGATAGCGAAGAAAAGAAATCTTCGAGCACGGCGCAGCCGGAAAGGAGGATGAGGGGAACCAGGAGAAAGAGGACCCGTATCGACGAAACCTCATCGCGCCATCCCTTGTGGTGGCACTGGGGCGTGTCATCGCTCATCGCATGGATCGGACCGGCCGGTCTCACGCGACATCCGCCCGTGTTCATGATCCCACGCCGGTATTCCGCCCCGCATCTCGTCTCCATCATGTTCCTGTACCCGAGGTCCGTCACGTTCTGGCTTCCGGTTAGCATAAACTCAGTGCCCCGAAACGACGCAACTTGCGCCTTCGGGCATGCTTTGCGACGTAGGTGCACATGGCCTTCCGAGTCGTTCTGGCCTCTGCCTCGCCACGCCGCCGTATGCTTTTGCGGGAACTCGGTCTGGATCTGATTGTCGATCCTGCCGACGTGCCCGAAGTGCGCCAGGCGGGTGAATGCCCTCGTCGTTTTGCCAAGCGGGTGGCGTGGGAAAAGGCCAGCACCGTGGCTCGACGCCACCCGGGAGAGATGATCGTCGCTGCAGATACCGTCGTACTCGTCGATGACCTGATGCTCGGCAAGCCGCAGGATACGGCGGATGCATGTCGCATGTTGCGCACGCTGTCGGGGCGTAGCCATCAGGTGATGACTGCGGTAGCGATGATTCTCCCCGATACGCGGCGGGATGAGTTCGTCAGTGTTACGGGTGTAACCTTCCGTGCCTTGCAAGAGGAGGAAATCGTTGCCTATGTCGGCACGGGTGAGCCATTCGACAAGGCGGGTGCCTACGCCATTCAGGGTGGCGCCCGGCCTTTTGTCATTGCCATCGATGGATCACATTCCAACGTCATCGGACTACCGGTCGAAGCCTTGAGCGAGCGATTCGCGCACTACGGCATGGCGGAAAGGCGGCTGTCGTGAAGTCCCTCAAAGGCCGGCGTGCGAGTCGTCGGGCCGTTGGCGAGCGGCGGTCGAATCTCCGGTGGGACCGCCAGGACGACCCAACCACCTGTCACGTGTGTTTGCCCGGAGTGCAGCAATGACGCCGATTGCCGGCAACATTCGCGAGATTCGGGAACGTGTGGCGCGCGCCGCCGAGGCGGCAGGGCGGTCGCCGTCGGCCGTGCGTATCATTGCAGTCACAAAAACCAAACCTGCTTCGATGATCGCTGAGGCCTTCGCAGCGGGACTGACGGACGTGGGGGAAAATTACGTTCAGGAAGCTGCTGGTAAACGCGCCGCGCTGCAGGTCCCTCTCACGTGGCACATGATCGGCCATCTGCAACGTAACAAGGCGAGGCGTGCGGTCGAGTTGTTCGACGTCATCCAGAGTGTCGACAGTATCGAGTTGGCCGCAGCCCTCCAGCGCCACGCGGCTAACGCTGGTCGGACGTTGCCGGTTCTGCTCGAAGTGAATCTTGGCGGCGAGGACACGAAAAGCGGGATCGCGCCGGACGGCGCAGATCGTCTACTCGAACGTCTTGCGGCGATGGATGCGTTATCGGTGCGTGGCCTGATGACGATTCCACCTCCCGAGCCCGGGGAAGCACGGGCTGTTTTTCGGGGGCTACGTGTACTGCTGGATCGGTTGCGCTGCAATGCGCCGCCGAATGCTTCGTTGGAAGAACTTTCCATGGGCATGACGGACGACTTTGAGGTAGCCATTGCGGAAGGCGCCACCATGGTGCGGATCGGGCGGGCAATCTTTGGGGAGCGCAGCCAGTAGATTTCCGGTCCCTGGTCGTCATTGGAATCATCGGATGAAGCTCCACCAGGAAATGCACGAAGTCGGCACTTCGCGATGGGATCGCCTGGACACCCCGGTGGCGAAGAGCGTCATCTGGCGGGCTGTGGTAAACGAACCTGACGGCAGGTAGAAACGGATCGATGGTGCAGCGGAAAACAGGAGCAGGCACTCAATCTGGAACCGGAAAACAGAAACGGGAAGACAGATGTGCTGTGGGTTTTATCGGTGCCGGTAATATGGCGACGGCGCTGATTCGCGGCTTCCTGCAGACGGGTCTGTACAAACCCGAGGACATCGTTGCGAGTGACGTCGACGCGAAGAAACTGACGCTGCTCCGCCGCCGATTCAGAATCCATACGGCGAAGACAAACGAAGAGGCGGTATCGCGCTCGAAAATCGTGTTGATCGCGGTAAAGCCGCAGATCATCGAGTCCGTAATGGTGGAGATGCGGCCGGCAGTAACGCCGCGGCAACTGTTCGTGTCGATTGCTGCCGGGGTGACGACTCGCCGTCTGGAGGCTGGTCTGGGGAGGGAAGCGCGTGTTCTGCGCGTGATGCCGAATACACCGGCGGTGCTTGGCAAAGGTATGTCGGTTCTCGTTCGCGGCGCTTACGCTACGGTGGCGGACGAGAAACTGGGCCTCAAGCTGTTGCAATCCGTGGGGAAAGCCGTAGCAGTACGGGACGAGCGAATCCTCGACGCCGTTACCGGTCTGAGTGGGAGTGGACCCGCTTACGTCTACCTGTTTGCCGAAGGCCTGATCGCAGGAGGTGTGGCTGCGGGTTTGACCGCTTCGCTTGCTGCCGAACTCGCCTACCAGACCATCGCCGGTGCCGCTGCGATGCTGCAGGAAACCGGTGAAATGCCCGAGACCTTGCGTGCTCAGGTGACTTCACCCGGTGGCACTACCTTCGCGGGTCTCGGGGAACTCAACCGCCGTGGCTTCAAGGATCTGATCATCGCTGCGGTCATCGCCGCGACGCGCCGATCGCAGGAACTGGGAAGGCAATAGAAACGGGCGGATATCCGTCATCGAGTCAGTCGCACCTTGCGCCGGCTTCCCTTCTCCAACCTGCGTTATCGAAAAAGAAAGTGAGCGCTCAGGCAGCGAGCCAGGCGATCAATTGCCCGATCAGCCAGGTTGCCAGCATCCCAAGGACCCAGTTCATCAGCAAGATAAGCAATACCTGCACGTTCACTTTTTCTTTCGTCGTACCTGTCCTCTCGGACCGCGGACCGAGGATCGCTGTATGTCGAGGATGTCCATACGCCGCCGCATGAAGTTGAGTTCTTCCCGATGCCGGATCGCCAGCAGACGCAATTTCTTCGAACCGTCAGGAGTGAGTGCAACGATGACTTCACGCCGGTTTTCGGGGTTTTGCATCCGCTGGACGAGCCCCAATGCTTCCGCACGGTTGACGAGGCCAACGATGCTGTGGTGGCGGAGCTGCATGTATTCCGCGAGTTGCCCGACAGTGGTGTGACCCTTCTCATTGAATCCGGCTACGCCTAACAGGAGCTGGTGGTGCTGGGGTGTCAGCCCGACCTCGCGCGCGGCTTCTTCGCTGGCTCGCAGAAGTTTACGCAGGGCGTAGCGAAAACGCGCCAGAAAGTGGAGTTCCGCGGGCGACGGTATCGACACGGCGGCAGTCTGTACCCCGTCTGCCGTCATGCGTCCAGAGAAGCGGGCGAGTCGGTCTAGCCGTCTGCGAGATGGAGGACCAGACCCGGCGAAATCGTCCAGGGCGCGCTCGGATCGCATCGGGAGTCCTGTTGGCCCAGGCCAGGCCGGTTACGGAGAGATCTTGCAGGAAACGAATCCGTCTAACGACCGGGCGCGGTCAACTCGACGCGTGGCCGGTAATTCGGACTGCGCATGAGGTAGAAGAGTCCACCGCTCAGCGTCGGCGCTTCAGCTACCCAGAATCCGAGGGCAGCGGAGAGGATCGACTGTTCCATGCCGATGTGCCGTGCGAGCAAAAGTGCCTGCACGATTTCCCGTACCCCCTCACCAGCGATGGTGAAGGGACTCATCACGGTGGCAAAAATCTGAATGGTCGAGGCAAGCAATACTTGCCACAAGTCGGCGTGTGCAGCGCCGACTGCGAGAGCAGTGAAGAAATAGGTGATGGCGGTGAAGAAGTGGACTCCGAAACTGAGGACTCCTGCGAATACGAGGAGGGCTTTCTGGTCGCCGTAGGCTGTAGCCGCGGATTGAATCCTTGCCAGGAAGCCAGCAATGCGTCCGGATCGCCCGACCGGCAACCGGTCCAGAACAGCGGGCACCAGCGATGGATGCAGCATGACGAGAAAGAACGACACAACAATCGATACGGCGATGGGGACGGTGATCGCGGTGATCGTTCCAGCTTGTTTGCCAAGAATCGAAAAGCCGAAAGGTAACGTGATCAAGAAGCACAGGAAAATCCCCACGATCCCCATGCCTTTTTCGATTACGGTGGCGGCGGCAGCTTCCACGGTGCGGCCGGAAAAACGGGCGGCGTCATAGAGCTTGTAGCCGTCCAGCCCCACGGTAGATGGCAGGAATGTCCCAAGAAAACGTCCGATCAGGAAAGTCGTGGCGATATGGACAAAGGGGAACTTCAAGCCCTGGCCCCGTAGTAAGAGGTGCCAGCGTAGCATCGAGCAGAACATCCCGGTGATACGAATCAGGAAGGCGATTGCTGAGAAGAAGAGGAACTCTCGCACCTCGATGTTCGGGAGGTAACTGCGAATGGCCTCCAGGGCGACGACTTTCTCGTTGCCGTCGGTTTGCACCGGATGCGTGAGCAACAGGTAGAACGCGCCAATGGTCAAGACGAGCTTGGCCGCTGGCGAGGCGATGCGCCGCCATAGGGGTCGAGGAGCCGCCGTCATTCCTCAGCGTTTCTTGTGTAACTCGCGTTCGAGCTGGCGAACGCGGAACTCCATCTTTTTCAACCGTTCTTCCTGCCCGTCGACCTGCGGTGCGGCAGCCGGCGCCGGCGCTGTCACGACGGGAGCCGTCCCGGGCATGGGCGCAACGACTGGCGATGGTGCACTTTCCAATTCCTTGACCCGCCTCTCCAGTTGTTGGATCCGTAGCTGATCTGCGGTCGAATCAGGTCGGCCTGGTTCGATGACCTGGATGTCGTGTGCATCACGGACGGTGATTTCGAGCTGACCTCGAAATTCGCGCACGATACCACCCACGCGAATCTGCTTCCCGTTGTAGTACTGCTCGGCGTGTTGGGGGAAATTGGTAAGTAGACCCTCGATGATCGAGACCACGAGTTGCTCTGGCGGTTCCCCGATGAAGAGTTGAACGATATTGCCATCGCGACGAGTATCATTCACACGTCCTTCGACCGCCACCGCTTCCCCGATATAGAGGCGTGCAACGCTGACGTCGACGGTGGTGGCACCACATGGGAGCGCCTGGGCCAGCAACGATCCCAGCAACAGCCAGATAGGAAGAGCCCTTGTCGATATGATTCGGCTTCGCATTCTCTGCACGATTTGAAACCCGGTCTCCTGGCTGTTTCCGCGGCTACGACGATCAATTTCCCTCGTACGATCTCAGTGATCCCTCGCCTCAACAGCTCGAGTCCCCGGTCGTTGCCGGAACAGACTGACCCGTGAGCCGCCACTGTTTGCTGTCTCTCAGCCGCTGTCCGCCGCCTATAGCGCGTCTGTACGCTCTTGTCCCCCCCCTCAATGGGTCAGTGGGTAGCTCCGGTCACGGAGTCGAACCGCATCTTTCGGAGTTCAATTGCCAGCCTGAAATGAAGGTGATAGCCTTGCCCGGTTACCAGCCTCTTGCAGCGGAAAGTTGAATCGGACGCAAGCGTGCGGTGGGCGGAAAGGAGCACTGACCATGGCCGGTGGGAAGACCTTCAAGAGGGACCAGAAACGCCGCAAGGAAATGGCACGCAAGCTCAAACAGGAAGAGAAACTGCGCAAAAAGCTGCAACGCAAGGAAGAAGGAAAAAAAGAGGACGATCAGACGGGAGACGAACTGGCTGGCTGACGCCAGCGTTCCACGGGACGGATACGAGCCGGTGCGCCCGTTTCGCGAGGCGCACCGGTTTTTTTTTGCAAAGGGCAGGCACCGCCAACTTTTTGTGGAGATCTCCAACAGGGTCCTGCTCGCGCGGCGTGAGGTCTGTCAACTTCCTGTCGCCCCGCTTGAAGCGACTCTGGCGCGGACAGCCTCTACTGTGAGATCCTTGAATCGATCCCGTTTCCTCTGATCCTCTTTCCGGATAGCGCCCGCGAACGAACGGTTGCTCCGTTGCGAGACATCGAAGCCGGTCTTTATGGGGTTCACCGTGCGGCGCTGGCTGGGATGTAGTGGTAGCCCAGATCAACCACGCCGATTTTGACACACATGTTGGACGGATCGCCCGGGACGCAGCCGATCGGGCAGCAGCCGACACCGGTGCAATCCAGCTTACCATCGATTTGAGTGGTACGATCCGCAAGTTCATGTACGAGATCGCTGTCGGTGTAGGGATCTCCCGCGTCCATGGCGGGGCTGCCGCCGTTGCAGTTCTCGTCGGTGCCCGGCAAGCGAAAGCCCGTGTCCGTCCCCGGCCGCACGAATTCTGGGTCGACATTGAGGTCGTGTGCGCCACGTGGCGTATCAGTCCCGTACCCATTTCTGTTCAGGTTGTAATCGGCATCGTACCCTGTCGTGGAAGCGTGGATGGAGATTCCGAACGGCAGGTTTTGATCGAGGATATTGTTGCGCAAAAAGATGGTGTCCGACGGCAGCGTGCTGTCGCCGATACTGATGCCAACCTGCTTGCTGTCATAGATGGTGTTGTTGATGATCCGCAGCTCAATTGCCCCGACGGCTGCGATCCCCGACCGCCTGTGGTTGTAAATCAGGTTGTTGAAAAGAGAAGTATTGACCGATCGTAAGATGCGGATGCCATCGCCCGCGCTCTGGCGCACCAGGCAGTTGCGGATCGTGATATTGACTGTGTCGCGTAACTCGATTCCGGCAACGCTACCTCCCACTATGGTGAAACCGTCCAGGGTGAGGTCAGCTACTCCTTCGAGTCCGACGGCCACGGCCCCCGCACGAGCGTTGAGGACCACCGCACCAGCGCCCGTGCCGGTGACCGCTCCCGTGGCGTCTGCGAGGACGGTGATCGGACCGGGCAGGTCCGCTGCGTCGAGGACCAGCGGGCCATAGGAGCCGGGAGGGACGGCGATGACCGAACCCGGCCGGGCCTGGCGGATGGCATTTGCAATATCGCCGCTGATCGGTACGGGAATGAAGGTAGGTGTGGCCGTGGGAGGAGGCGGCTCAGGGGGTATCGTCGCCGTGGGCGACGGCGTTTGCGTCGGCGGGATGTGGCTTTCGCCATCGCTGCCACAAGCAGCCAGGAAGAGAAGGAAGGCGCATACGGGCAAGATCGGAAGGTGTAGTTTTGGCGTCATGGAACTCCCGCTCGATCTGAAAATTCCTCAGGGGTATCGCACTCCGGGGCCTGTATGTCCATCGGAAAGCCGCAATTCAGAGCCCTCCGTTCCCGTCGTTTCCGGCTGCTTGCCCGTCCCAGCGGACCCCGTTATGTCCGCACGATGCGGTGGTCTCTTCTGTGGAGCGATCTGCGTGAATTGCCGGCTTTTGTACGACTCCGCCGGGTCCTGCGCCGAGTTGCGCCAGATAGGCGACAAACCCTCGGAACGGTGTTGCGTGATCGTGCAGAACAGTTCCCGCAACGGACTTTTCTGCGATTCGAGGATGATCATCTCACCTTTGCCGAGTTCAATACCTTCGCAAATGCGTTCGCAGGTGTATTGAATCTGGCTGGCATCGGTGTCGGCGAGGTGGTGGCTCTGCGGATGCAGAGCAGTCCGCTACGACTTGCCGCACAGGGTGCGGTGGCCAAGACCGGTGTGGTCGGCCTGCTTCTCGATCCGTCTTTGCGGGGGGAAAAGCTGGCCCAGACGTTACGTGCATCGCGGGCCCGTCATGTCTTTACCGACGCAGCTTCGCTTCCAGAGATTCTCGAGGTGCCCGATGCGGTGACCTACACGATCTGGGCGCAGGGGGACCCGGCCACCCTGCCGCCGCACGTCGAGCCTTTGGAGAGCGCCCTCGCTGCGGCGATACGGAGTGAGCCGGACCTGCCCGATCTGCGCGGTCGCCACGCTTTCCTGATCTTGTGTCGCGCCACACGCACCGGAACATTGCCATTCCAGATCGTGCGGCACTCCGACTTTCTGGCGTTGGGGTTCGTTCTGTCCTCACTGTTCGGAGTCGGCATGGAGGATACGATCTACGCACCGCCCCCTCCTGGTCAGGAGTACAATGACTTCGCCGGATTTGCTGCTGCGGCGCAGATCGGTGCCTGTTTCGCTTCGCGGCGCCGGTTTGTGGTGAACGAGTTTCTCTCGGATGTACAGAGACACCGCGCCACCGTGTTCCTTTACAGTGCTGAACAGTGCAAAGAGCTCCTTCGGTTGCCCGCCTCGCCGCAGGATCGCGATCATTTGTTGCGCCTTGCGCTGGGTGGGGGGTTGGGAATGAAAGACTGGGAGGCGTTTCAGAGCCGGTTCGGCGTGCCGGAACTGCGAGATTGGTATGTTACCGCCCGGGGTGAAGTGGTGTTGACCAACCGGGCGGGACGGGCTGGCTCCGTCGGGCGGGCGCAGCCGTTTCGACATGATCAGGTCCGCCTGGCTCGTTTGGATCGGGAGACAGAAAAACTCCAATACGATGCCGGCGGGCGGTTGGTCGAGTGCGATACGGATGAACCAGGAGAGTTGCTGGTGCGGTGTCGTGACCCGCGAGGCGATGTGCCCACTACGACGATCATTCGCGATGCCTTCCGTAAGGGGGATGCCTACCTGCGCACCGGTGATATCCTGCAGCGCGACGCTGATTCCTATTTCTTTGTCGTCGAATCGGCCCGGCGGGAAAAGCCAGATCGTTCCCAACCTTGATGTGGACCTTCGCCACTGTCACGCTGGCAGGGAGGAGAGATCAGGTGCCAGGAGCCATACCGATTGCCATCGAGCCTGGCTGAACAGAGGAGGTCCTATGAATCATTGGTTGAGTGCCGGTCTTTTGTCTGTCGCGATCCTGCTGGGGAGCGCCACAATCAGTTTTTCGCAGGATGCGGCTGCTCCGGCCGGTCAACCCGGTGCGCCGGTGGAAGTGAAGGACGGCGCGAGCGCTGCCGCTGGCTGTATGCCTGGTGGAGGCTGCTGTGGTTCTCCGGCTTGTGCGACACCGCCGGCACAGCAGGACCAGGAAAAATCTGGTCATCAGGACGCTGTTGTGGAGGGTGGTTGTCCATGCGCCCGTGCCAAGCAACAGAAGGCCATGTAGATCCTCGGTCCCCGGGACCGCGGAGAGGTCGTCCCGGGGCGTTTGTCTGGCCGCAGCCTGGGCGTGATGCTCTGGTTTCAGGTTGCCCCACCGGGTTTCCCGGTGGGGCAAGTCCTGTCGGGAGCGTGATGTCTCCCCTGTATCAGTCGGCGTTTTCCGGTGGCACGGGTGCCGTGCAGGGCTGGTCGTTGCAGATCGTGCCGTCGATCCTTCCAGCGGGATGCCAGAACTGATCTTTCAATGCGCGGACTTCGGGGATGTTCGGGGTGTCGTCGTGTGGGTCGTGTCCTTCACGCGGCGGCACATTTCCGACCGGCGATGCGGGTGAACCCGTGTCCCAGAGATAATACGCCGAGCCCGTGTGAGGGAAGTCCTTCAGTGGTGTGAGCAGCCATGCCGGATCGCTCTCCGCAACCCGGCCAGGGAGAGACACGGGGATGTGTGCCGCGGCGCCGACGGTAGCGGCTTCCACGCGCAAACTGTACTCGCTCACCTGGTGATCTCCAACGGCCCCCAATAGCAGGACCTGGTGCTCGGGCGTGTTCGGCAACGGGTCCGTCGTTGCATGATTGGCGTAGCCATTCCCTTCGCCACGGTCCCACAGCATCTGTGCCAGGCTAAAGCCGATCACCCGATCGAGACGTTTGGGATACGAAGGTTTGGCAACTACATCGAGGTACTCGTCGAAGTCGACGCTGCGATCGAGCAGCGTGGAATAGTTCATTCCTGCTTCGGCAAGCACGGCACGGGTAAAGTCCTGTGCGATGGCGATCAGTGAGAGTCCCTGGATCGCTCCCTGGCTGTTCCCGTCATAGTAGAGTTCATCGATTTTCAGAGCGGACTGCCCGTGGAAACGGAATGCCTCGTGTGCACTGAACCCTTCCGGATGTTTCATCAATCGACCGAGGAACAGGAAAGCAAGGTATCCCTGCTGCAGGCGATCGGCGATCTGGGGAAAACGCGAGAGATCGGCCAGAGCGCTGATCGCCGTGTTCACGTCATCCTCCGCCATGCCATACCAGTCGGTGGCGCAGTACGCGATGTTGTAGTCGGCCCCCATGCGACGTGTGAGACTGCCATTCACTTCGCCGCGCGAACCGAGGAGTCCATGCCCATACAACGACATGCGCGCCGGACTTGTCTCGGACGCCGGCGGCAGGTTGCAGATGTACCCCGCCGTGAAGACTCCCGGCTGGCGAAGTGGTTTGCCGTTCGCATCGAGCTTCAAGCGCCCGTGAGGTCGACCGTCCAGGGTCAGGAACAAAGGCAATTCGAAGGAACCCGAGATTCTGCGGCGCACCTCGCCATTGGGGTTCTCCAGGACGGAGTCGACTGTGAAGCGCGGCGCTGCGTCTCCGAGTTCAGCAAACGCCTCGTCGCGCATGGAAATCATACGTCCCGTGAGGCAGTGTGTGCTGGCGACCGTGAAATCCCACGCCAGTTGCAGATCGGCGCGGCGTACCCCGGTGCGACCCAGATCGGCAAAAATACGTTCCATCTCGGCCCGGCGCTGCTCGAAGGTTTCGTCCGTTGTGATCACCGAGTCTCGATAGGCGGCAAATGCGGGTGTCGCGCTGAGCTTGTTTGAGGAGGAATCGACGAGATTGCGGAACCCCACCACGATACGATGGCCGTCCGGAAAATTCCTGGCGGGTCGAACGAACAACACGGGAAGGTCCGCTTCGTCTGCAAGCGAGTCGATCTCGGCCCAGAATGGATGGCGTTGGCCTGTCGTTGCGTCGAAGAGAACGATCGGCGAGTCCGCATCCAGGGACCGTTGCGGGTTTACGAGTCCTGGAAGCTGAGATTTCTGAATGTCGAGTCCCGGTAGTTGCACGATCAGGGCGGAACCCGGGCTCCATCCGTCGGCCCGGTTCTGATCCGTCACGTCAATGGCTTTGCCTTTTTCGTTTACGGGTACCGATTCGGGAGAGAGCGCCACCCGGCGGCCGGTCGGCGTCGAATGGTCTGCTACCGTGAAGTGATCGTTGGGTAGGGGGAGAAGACACCGCGTGCCAATCGGATCACACCGCTGTTGCGTGGTCGGGTCGACGCCCAGGCTGGCAAGATCCACTGGCTCTGGTTGTTCGACGACTGCTTCACGGGACTCCCCGCCGCAGGCGGATAAAAAGACCGTCGTGGTCAGGACGCAAAGGGCAACGAACACTTTCCGCATGCCATGCCAGTATCACGGCGAGGGCGAATTGGGCTAGAGGCGCCCCGGCCCCGGCCATACACGTTGGACGGGGCCCCGGAAGGGGATCTTTCTTGCCGTACCGCGCTTTGCTGGCGTCCTGACCCCTGTGCCCGGTGCCGGACCGTGCGCGCGACGTTCCTGCCAGGGTTGAACATCCTGTCCTCATCGCATAACAACCGAGGAGCCTCATGTTCCTCGATCTTTTCTACGGTCTGCGCAACGAAGGTGTTCCGGTTGGCATTCAGGAGTGGATGACCTTTCTGCGGGCACTCGAAGAGGGACTGCATGGAACAAGCCTGTTGCGGTTCTACCACCTTGGCAAGGCGTGTCTGATCAAGAGCGAGACGTATTTCGACGCGTATGATCGTGTCTTCGCGCGTGTTTTCAAAGGTGTGGAAGGAACGCTGGGAGACGATGTGACCGAGAAGGTCATGGAGTGGCTGCGCGACCCGAAGAATTTCCCCAATCTTTCGCCCGAAGATCTCGCCCTGCTCGAGCGCCTCAACCACGACGAACTGATGCAGAAGTTCCTCGAAACGCTCGCAAAACAGACCGAGCGGCACGATGGTGGAGATAAATGGGTCGGCACCGGGGGGAAGTCGCCCTACGGTCACGGCGGCCAGCACCCGACAGGTATTCGCGTTGGCGGACCGGCCAAGAGCCGTTCCGCGATGAAGGTGGCCGAAGAGCGGCGCTACCAGGAATACCGCACTGACGTCACACTCGATCTGCGGCAGATGCGAATCGCCCTGCGAAGGATGCGCCAGTTGACACGGCACGGCGAAGCCACGGAACTCGATCTCGACGAGACGATCGATGAAACATGCCGGAATGCGGGAGAGATCGAGATGGTGTTCCGGGCGCCGCGTCGCAACGAAGTGCGTCTATTGTTGCTCATGGACGTCGGTGGGACCATGGATCCCTACTACGAGCCTGTGAGCCAGTTGTTGACCGCCCTACACGAAGAACGCGGCCTGCGCGCCTTCGAACCCTACTACTTCCACAATTGCATCTACGATCATGTCTTCAACAAGGCGCGGATGTTCCGCAGCGATGCTGTGCCCACCGGCGACCTTTTGCGCCGCCTCGACAGCCGATGGAAAGTCGTCATCGTGGGCGATGGCGCGATGCATCCGGCCGAGTTGATGGAAGCCTATGGCAATATCGATCCACGCCGTGTTTCCCGCACTCCGGGGATCGTCTGGTTGCAGCGCATTGCCCAGCACTTTGATCGTAGTGTCTGGGTGAATCCGGAGAAGCCCGCCTATTGGGATGCGGATACCTGCCGGGTGATCCGCCGCATCTATCCCATGTACCACCTGAGCATCGACGGCCTGTCGCAGGCCGTGCAGGCGCTGGTGGGCGCACGCAACTGAAACGGACGTTCTCAGATCGTGCCGTCTGCGTTGCCAGGCGTTCGGGGCGCCAGATTCACGGCGTGTGGCGGAGAAGTTCCATCGTGCGTGTGCCCCAGCCAAGCCTGATCGGATCGATTACCGCCCACTGGATCTGCTTCACGAGCCCCATTTCGGGAGCGAACCATTCGATCACCTCCGAATCGAGGGTGGCACCAGCGTCGGGATGGCCAGGTCGCAGGGTACCGGTCGCCTTGGTTTTGACACGCACGCAATTGGTGAAGTTGCCGGCCGGTACGCTGACGGAGTCGTCCACGACCTCGACCCGCCGAACACCCGTGACTTCGAATTCCAGGTCTCCGACGCGGTGTGGCTGCTGGATCGTGCAGGTGTTGCCCTGCTTCAAAGGGAAGGGCAGGACGCAGGAAGGGGGATCGATCATCTGCACGGGTGCTCCCTCACTTGCCTGCCGTGCTACTTCCTGGATCCCCTTCGCATCTTCGATGAGATAGGAGGTCCAGGTCAGGTCAGCGAGCCGGCTGGTACGTGGCACCGCCTGGATGTGATCCAGTTCCCGGCGTGGAAGCATCTCGATGCGCAAAGTCTGTCCGGCCAGAAAGACTTCCGGACGCTCGGCAGACTGCACCTTTCCCCACAGGCGGTATTCCCACTGACGTCCCTCGTCGAGCGGATAGTAGCTTCGGTCCGAGCGGTTGCAGCCCGATGACACCGACAACAAGAGGATCGACGCGAGGATACGCCTGAGCCAAGGCATCGGCTGCCCATACCACTGCGTGTTTCACACTGCCAACCCCGGCCTTTCCCCGCCAACGTCCGCCTCGATGAGAATCAGCTCTGATCGGATCGGCGGGGAAGTGGTTTTGGCGGTATCCCGAGGCGATATCATTGTGTTCGGGTTGCCTTGTTACCGGCTGTGGTGTCTAGATTCACCATGGCCGTCGATGAATTCGATTTCGCGCAGTTTCTGTCGCTTCTGGAGCAGCGCGCACCACGGCCTTTGTCGATTGCCGACATGGTACGCATGCTCGATATCGAGAGATATGACCGGCGGGAGATCAAGGCCGCTCTGGAACGGGCGGTCGCCGAACAGCGTCTGCGCCGAGTCGGCAAGACGCGCTACCAGTGGGTGCGTGAACCGGATGCGAGCGTACGGAGAAGGCAGGCTTCTGGCGTTGTCCGCACACGAGGCTCGGATCGCCGCGCCACTTCCGTGCGCGTCGAGGGACGCTACCAGCGTGTGCATGCTGGGTACGGCTTCGTAGATGTCTGCGGGCGCGCGGCGGAACGATACCCGCGCAGCATCCAGATCCCGACCGGGGCCGAGGGCGGAGCTTTGCACGGCGATCAGGTGGAAGTGGAAATCGTTCGCCGGGAACGGCGTCAGCGACATGTGGTTGGACGAGTGGTCCGTGTGATCACTGCGGTACACCAGACTGTCGTTGGCAGGTTGGAACGGACTCGCCTGGGATGGTGTGTTTTGCCGGAACTCGAACTGCTGCCTGGCGTCGATCTGGTGGGCCCCCCGTTTCCGGTGCGCGAACAGGAAGGCCTCGTGGCGCGCGTCCGTATCACACGGCCTGCTACCGAGAGGCTGTCACCCGGCGGCATCCTGGAGGAGGTGCTGGGTGCGGCAGATGATCCGGAGGTGCAGTTTCTCATCATCGCTGCGGAGCATGGGTTGCGTGTTGCATTTCCTGCTGATGCGGCGTTGGAGGCGAGTCAGCTCCCAGAACATCCTGATCCGCAGGATCTCGTAAACCGGGAAGATCTGCGCCAACTGCCATTTGTCACCATCGACGGAGAGACGGCTCGCGATTTCGATGATGCCGTGTGCCTGCGAGAAGGCCCTGCCGGGGAGCGTACCCTCTGGGTCGCCATTGCGGACGTCTCGCATTACGTCCATCCGGCAACGGCCCTCGATCGAGAAGCGAGCCTGCGTGGAACGAGCGTATACTTTCCGGACCGCGCGATTCCGATGCTACCGCCGGAGTTGTCGAGCGGCTTGTGTTCCCTCAAGCCGCACTGTGACCGGCTGGTCCTGGTCGTGGAACTGCAATACGACCGTCAGGTGCAGCGGCGAGACACCCGGATCTATCGCGCCGTGATCCGCAGCCGCGCACGGCTCACGTACACGCAGGTCGCTGGAATGCTCTCTCACGCGGAGACGCCGCAGATCGCGCAATGGCGCGGTCAGTTCGTGGAACTGTTGCCCCAACTCCAGCTCATGCAAGCGCTGATGCAAGAACTCCACCGGCAACGCGTGCAGGCCGGGTCGATTGGGCTCGATCTTCCCGAAGTTCTGATCGATCTTTCCACGGAGGGACACAGCATCGGAGTACGCCTGTTGCAACGCAACGATGCACACCGGATCATCGAAGAGTTCATGCTCGAAGCCAACCGCGCCGTCGCGCTGGAGCTGCGTGGGAAGAAGGTCCCGTTTCCCTACCGGGTGCACGAAATTCCGGATACGGAGGAAATAGACGAACTGAACCAGTTCATCGGTGCCTTCGGATTTTTCGTGCACTACGATGAGTCGGTGCGGCCGCAGGACATCAGCCGTGTGGTGCGGCAGATGGAGGGCCATCCGCTGGGGCGTGTCTTGTCGCGGCAAGTGGTGCGCTCCCTGAAACAGGCCCGCTACAGTGCGCTCAACGTCGGGCACTTCGGTCTGGCGTTCCCCATTTATTGCCACTTCACTTCACCGATTCGCCGCTACCCGGATCTCCTGGTGCATCGCCAGGTTGGACGCGTACTCGATGGCGATGTGGCGGGCGCGCAGGAAGACTCTGAAAGCATCGAGAGGGCCAGCGTGCAGAGTTCGCACTGTGAGCGCCAGGCGATGGAGGCAGAGTGGGCGATGCTGGACCTCAGGAAATGCGAGTTCATGCTCGGGCACCTCATGGAGCCCGAGCATGGCACCATCGTTACCGTGACGAATTTCGGCTTCTTCGTCGAACTCGATGCCTACCCGATCGAAGGGCTGGTGCGGATCGAGACGTTGACGGATGACCGGTACACCTATGTCGAGGAAAACCGTACCCTGCATGGAATGAGGACCGGAGGGCGGTTTCGTCTCGGAGATCGAGTGAGTGTCAAGTGCACCGACGTCTCACTGCGCCGGCGGCAGATCGATTTTGTCCTGTTGGGACGCCTGCCCAGTGACTCCGAAGTTGAGGCGTTGCTGCCGCCGCCGATCCGTCGTGGGGTGCGTGGCCGGTCTCATGCAGCGCAGCGGCGGAAACACAGCCGGCCTGCGGATCAGAGGATGCGCCGGGGCCGGCGAAGATGAGAAGGAGACAGCGATGAAACATTCCCCCGGGTTTTTGAAGATCGTCGAGGAGGCGCGCAGGCGTGTGCCTGAGTTGAGCGTTCATGACGTCAAAGGGATGCTCGACAGAGGAGAGGAATTTCATCTCATCGACGTGCGCGAGGAGAGCGAATGGGCTGCGGGGCATTTGCCTGCTGCGCACCATCTCTCGAAGGGGATCATCGAACGCGATGTCGAGCGCGTCTTTCCGGACCCTCATACCAGGCTTGTGCTGTACTGTGGCGGGGGATACCGCTCCCTGTTGGCGGCGGACAACTTGCGGAAGATGGGATACGACGACGTATCCTCGATGGACGGCGGCTGGCGCGACTGGACGCAGGCGGGTTATCCGGTGGAGTAGGCGCCTTCCTTCTGGGGGGGCGATCACGGGGCTTGCCGGGCGGGTGAACGCCCCTGTTCACGGAGTTCCCGCGGGAGAGGGAAGACCACATGCTCTTCGGTGTGCACGAAGTCGTGGATGGCGTGGAATCCCAGTTTCCTCAGCGCTTCGATGGTCTTTTGCACGACCACTTCCGGCGTTGATGCGCCGGCCGTCAAACCAACATTCTTTGCATGGGCCACTTCGGCGGGGTCCAGTGTCTCTGCGCTGTCGAGAAGCCGGGCGGGTGTGCCGGTTTGCCGTGCCACTTCGACGAGACGGTTGGCATTACTCGATGTCGTCGAACCAATCACGAAGACGATGTCCGAGACCTTTGCCAATTCTTTCACCGCTGCCTGGCGGTTCTGTGTGGCGTAACAGATGTCGTCCTTTGGAGGTGTGTGAATCGAGGGGAAACGCCGGCGCAGTGCCTCGAAGATCGTACGGGTATCGTCAACGGACAGAGTGGTCTGCGTTACAACCGCCAACCGGTCGGGATTCCGCACCTCGAGGGCCGCGACGTCGCCTTCGGTTTCCACCAGATACATGCGCTCGGGCGCGTGCCCCATCGTTCCTTCCACTTCGACGTGGTTTTTGTGTCCGATCAGAACGATTTCGAAATCTTCCCGGGCGTAACGCAACACCTGCAAGTGCACCTTGGTCACCAGCGGACAGGTGGCGTCGATGGCTCGCAGGCCGCGCTCCCGGGCCTCGCGGCGTACCGCTGGCGAGACGCCATGCGCGCTGAAGATCACGAGACTCCCTGTGGGTACGAGCCTCAGGTCTTCGACGAACACCGCACCTTTGGCGCGTAGTTCGCCCACGACATGCCGGTTGTGGACGATTTCGTGGCGAACATACACCGGTGGTCCGTGCCGCTCGAGAACAAGGTTGACGATCTCGACGGCGTACGACACGCCAGCGCAAAAACCCCGTGGGCTGGCAACGAGGATCCGGCGTTCTTCTGAATTCATGTGAGCGAGGCTTGCACGCGCAGTTCTCTCCGGCAAGTATCCTTTGGCAGTCTGGGTGACACGTTTCCGAGTGTTGCGAAGATGGTGAGGATCGTCTTCCGGCCGCCGGTAAGATCCAGCCGTGCGGTCGGGCGAGCCGATCACCGGCCTGGACGGCATGACTCTTGGAGTTTGTGGGCCGCATGAAAGTACGCGAATTGATGCAAGCAGAAGTCGTTACCCTGGAAGCCGATGACCAACTCGATCTGGCAGACACCATCATGCGCCTGGGGCGCATTCGCCACATGCCGATCCTCGCACAGGGCCAACTCGTAGGAATACTTTCCCAGCGCGATTTGTATCGCGCCGCCATTTCGACCGTCCTGGAACTTCGGCCTTCGGCACAGCGCGAGTGGCTGGCGAAGGTCCGGATCCGGGAGGTGATGACGGCGAACGTCCTGACCATTGGTCCCGACGCCCCGGTATCGGAGGCGGTGCGCATGATGGTGGACAACCGGATCGGTTGTGTCCCCGTGCTCGAACGAGATCGTCTCGTCGGTCTCCTGAGCGAGAGTGATTGCCTGACCTACCTGGCCCGGTTGCTCGAATAATTCGATCCGGCTCGGGTCACTCTCCGGTGACGCGAGAAGCAGTCGGGACAAATCTCCATGAAACTTCTCCGTAGAGTTGCGCCGGGGGCGGTGCTCCCTTACGATCGCGCCCGCGATGTCACAGGCCGATCTGCTTCCCAAAGCTACAGTGCTGATTGCTGAGGATGAAACGGCAGTCCGCGAGAGTCTCGCTGAACTCCTGCAGGATGAGGGATACGAGGTGACGGCCGTGGCGGATGGCACGGCGGCCATCGCCGCGTTGGAAACGCGCGATTTCGATCTCGTCATTTCTGATATCCGGATGCCGGGAACGGATGGTTTGGGGGTGTTACGCCGTGCACGGGAAGTTTCCCCACACAGCCTGGTGCTGTTGATGACGGCACATGCCACGGTGGAGACCGCCGTGGAAGCAATTCGCCGGGGTGCGCAGGACTACCTCCTGAAGCCGATCATTTTCGACGACCTGCTGCACAAGATCGATCACCTGATGCGCCATCGGCAGATGGCCTGGGAAAACCAGATGTTACGCAATCAGGTGGAGCGGCAGTGGGACTTCGACAGCCTCATCGGACGTTCCGCCGCCATGCGTGAGGTGATGGAACTCGTACGGCGTGTGGCGCCGGCACCCAGCACGGTGCTCATCACCGGGGAGAGCGGTGTCGGAAAAGAGGTGGTTGCCCGTGCCATTCATCACTTCAGTGAATATCGCGATCGCATCTTCCTGCCGGTGAACTGCGGAGCGATCCCCGAGAGCCTCCTCGAGAGCCAGCTCTTCGGTCATATGCGCGGTTCCTTCACAGGTGCCATTGCCAATCAGGAGGGCCTCTTCCAGCGAGCACGCGGTGGCACGATTTTCCTTGATGAAATTGCCGACATGCCGATCGCCCTGCAGGTCAAATTGTTACGTGCCATCGAAACGAAAGAGATTCTCCCGATTGGTGCGGGCGCGCCGGCAAAGGTGGAGGTACGCATCATTGCCGCCACGAATCACAATCTACAAAAAGCAGTCGAAGAAGGGCGTTTCCGGGACGATCTCTACTACCGGCTCAACGTGATCGGTATCGAGATCCCGCCACTGCGTGACCGCCGTGAAGACATTCCGCCGTTGGTGGAACACTTCGTACGCACACACAACCGGGAGTTGAAGAAGAGTTTCAAGGGAGTGGATAGCGCGACCATGAAGTTGCTCATGTCACTCCCCTGGAAGGGCAATGTGCGCGAACTGGACAACGTCATCGAGCACGCCATGATTCTCGGCTCGGGTGACTGGATTACGGTGCGCGACCTGCCACGCGCCCTGCAGCAGGATGCCGGCGTGCCACCGCCGGCGAGCGACAATCTTCGTGATGCGATTCGAGCCTACGAAAAAGCCCACATCCAGGGCGTGCTGGCCAAGTGCGAACAGGACAAAAAGGTGGCGGCACAGCGCCTTGGTGTTTCCTTGTCTTCCCTCTACCGGAAAATGGAGGAACTGGAGATCCCGCTGAGCACAGAGAAGGAGTCGGGGGAATCATAACGGCGTCTCTGTGGTTTTCGGGCAGGCTCTCGGTAGGACATCGTCCTGGGCTGCCGGTGCGGCGAAGAAAAAGATCCGCCGTCCTACATCGATCAGCACGGCTTGTCTGACGTGCAGCGGCACTCACCCTGCGAGCAGTCGAGCTGTGCCTCCCGCTTGGTGGGAGGCTCCCAGCGAATTCCATCTTCCGATTTGTCACCCAGTGCCAGGGTGTACGAGATACGGATTTTCGATCGGTTGGGTCTCTCGTGAACGATGAGATTATCGCACCGGGCATGTCTTTCGGTAGCCGCAAGTTCCCGGTTCAGTGCTTCACATCGCTGCCGCATCCACTGCTGGATGTCGCGTGCCAAAGTGGGCGGCATGGGTAGGATTTGAGGTGATCCCGCCGTAGGAACTGCCTGTGCCGCCGGTGGAATGAAAACCTCAGGTCTGGCCGCTAGTGCCGCAACCCCCGGCGGAGTTGCGGGCGCTTTTGGAAGGGCAGCCGCCCGAGGGGAGACCGCAGCCGGTGTGGCGTTGTGCTGCGCCGATGGCTGCAAGCGTGGAAGGGCAGCAACCTGTTGATTTGCATCGCCTGGCTTTGGTTTGAGATCGGCAGCCACGCGGGCTGGGGCAGTTTCCATCTGCCGTGACCTGGTGGTGTCGAGTTGGGCTGTGTCGCGAGATGCCGCCGGCTTCTTGTCGAGAGCTGGGGGGAGGGCGGCAGGAAATGAATCTGCCACTCTCGGGGCATCTTCCCAGAGATTGCCAGCTCGCTTGCCAGCAGGGGCGCCCGAACGATCCGCCTCCGCCTGCTGCGCCGATTTGGCTCGATCTGCCATCTGTGGATCCCAGGCGCTGTCGTAGGCCAGTACGGTGCCATCGGTCTGCGCCGTGCTTTGGACGGAACGGAACTGCTGGGCAGCGGCATCAGCCAGTGCCAGGGCGCGGCTCGGATCCTTTTCCATTGCGTCGCGAGCCGACAGCAGGAAGGCCGCGCCGCGATCGAACGAGCCGCGGGCGCGATCGGAGACGCCGGCCCAGGATTGTGCCAGTTGGTGTGCCTGCTCGGCCTGGGTGATTGCTTCCTTGGCACTTTGCCGGGCAACGTCGATCTTACCTGATTCTGCCATGGCGGTGGCCACCTCATGACGCAGATCGGCCAGTGCATTTTCCGCGCGTCGCAAATCCGTTGCCGATGCCTCAGGGTCGGAGATTGCCCGTTCGATTGCAATCTGCTGCGCCTGGAAAGCTTCCGCCGTACTACTCGAACCGTTCTGCTGGATGGTAGCGGCTTCGACTTCCAACTGGGCCCGGATGTCGGCAGCCAGTTTTGCACGGCGTGCGTCGGCAGCGGATCGGAATGCCTCTTCCGCTTCCGTGATACTCAGTGCGGCTTCCCGCACCTGTTCGGTCTTCCATTCTAGCGCTGCACGATCGAGGGCTGCCACACCTCGTGAGTAGGCCTCATCGCCTGTTGCCTCGAAATCGATGGCATACCGGGCGCTTTCATTGACCTGGGCCCACTGGATACGCCAGGCTCTATCGCGTGCCGTTCGATAGAGGCGCAACCGATCCTCGTAGGCATTTGCCGGCTGATACTCTTCTGCCTGGCGCCATAGAGTCGATACGTAATGGCTCGAATTGAGAACCTCTGCCTCATGCCGCGCCGCTTCCATCTGCTCGCGAATCCCTGATCCGGCGATGAACGGAAGCAGCACGTACGCCACGACGGTGACCATGACCGCCAGGAGCGTCGCGATCCCTATCCGTGTGGGCCAATGCTCCCTGGATCGTGCTGGAGGGGGCACGGCCTCGGCCTCCGGTTCCAGAGAACTGCGCAGCATGTCGGCAAGCCTCCCACAGTTATCAAACCGGTTGTTCGGCGAAAGCCGGGTAGCGCGCTCGATCACCCGAATCAGTCTTTCGGGGACCTTGGGCACCAGGGATCGAAGGTCGTTTTGCGGCGAATAGGAAACCTCGACTTGCGTGGAATCACCACTTCCCTGAGGGCGCCAGAAGTCGACTCGGAACGGCCGCAGCCCTTCCCCCGCAAGCAATTCGTAAAGAATCACTCCGAGCGAAAATTGCTCTGCCCGGTAGTCAGCCTCGTTCGGTGCACGCCAGAGTTCGGGCGCTTCGTACTCCATGTCGGGCGATGGAACGGGGAGTGAGATGCGTTCCCGAGGCGCAGTCAGTGCGCAGACCATGGAGTCGGGGTTGACCAGAATGCAGTCGGGCGTCAGCAGTCGGAGGGGTCGCCCTGCCCTGTGTTCCCGATCCAACAGATCAGCGATGTCGGCGCCAATCTCTGCAACATGCCGCCAGTCGACCTTATCTTGCTGCATGAAAAGCGTGCGGATCGGCATCATCCCCGCCATCTGGTTGCTACGCGAACCCGCGCGCCGCCCACTGATGGTGCCGTGGCCCGCGGCAGACATCGTTGCGATCCGGGAAGTTGGATGGGACAGATCCTGCATGTTCAAAACATTGGGAGTAGCGTCTTACGTACCAATCGAATGGTGACGGATTACAAAGAACTTTATCCGTGTGCTCCAGCGAAAATGTGCCACCTGTGGATGTTCATGTCACCGATTGACCATTCCGATGGGACAGAAATTGTCACTTTTCTGCGCAGGAAAATTATTCCGGAGTGAGAAGACCTGAGGTTCGGAGTCCCACACCTCATGTTGTAGTGGCGGTGCCGTGATGGAATGGAGCACAAAGGTGGACGAACACGTTGCTGGGTGGGAGGGCATGAGGGAAGTCTGGCTGCGGGGCTGCTTCAACGGTCTCCACGGCACTCACCATGCACGACCTCGGCTGAGAGAACCCCAGTGGTCCCACGGATTTCTTCCATTTCTCCAGCCAGCAGAAAGACAATAACAGTGCGTTGGGAGAGGAGAGAATCACTGGCCGATCGATCGCAGAAAAAATCACCGAACTACTCCATTGTGATGGTATTTCAGTTGACATAGGAAAGCTGATGGACGAAGGGCAGGCCGGCATCGGGATGTGGTGTGAGTCATCTGTTCTGTCGTGTCCAGATGTCTGGGTGAGATGAGAAATGGGGGTTGTTTACCGGGTTTGCCGGGCACTTTGCAGCGGCTGTCTTTGCCCGCGCTATCGGATACGCCGTGCCGCCTCTGGGTGAGAGCAGGGGCTTGAGATCTGGTCGGACGAACAACCTGCCGGAGGAAGACGTATGACGATGCAGCAGACACAGAATCGTTGGCAGGGGTCTACCCGTATTTTGTGGCAGGTGGTGCTGTTCGCACTGTGCATTGCGAGCTTTGCACGACATGCCGAGGCCGGGGTCGAGCGTGCTCTCCCCGAGTTGGCAGCCGTGCAGCAGGCGGTTGGGGCTCTTGCCGTGCCGTTCGAGCAGAATCGGGGGCAGTTCGATTCTGATGTAGCCTATCTTGCGAGGACCTTTGCCGGTTCTGCTTTCGTGACCCACGATGGGCGCCTGGTCTACAGCCTACCGGGCAAGCTGCGTGAGACGGAAGCGGACGCCACTGTATTGAAACCGGGACACAGCCGCCGGCAGCATCGTGCTGAACGTGGCCCCGGCTGGGTGTTGCAGGAGCGCCTGCTGGGTTCCCGGCCGCTGAGTCCTCGAGGTACGGTGAAGGCGGTCACGCACGTGACTCGTTTGACCTCTGCGGGGAGTTTCCAGGCTGACACCTGGCAGGGAGTGCGGCTTGGTGAGGCGTGGCCGGGGATCGAGGTGGAGCTTGCAGCCCGGGGCAGCAACTTCGAGAAGCTCTTTCATCTGGCACCGGGGGCCGACCCGCAGCAGATCCGCTTGGCGCTCCAGGGTGCGGAGGGTTTGCGTGTGGCGGATGATGGTCGGCTCATTGTCCAGACCGGTAACGGGGAGATCGCGTATACCGCACCGGTGGCGTGGCAGGAGATTGACGGCAAACGGCAACCGGTAGAGGTACGCTACGCCCTGCAGACACAGGCGACACAGACTGCAGAGCCTGCCTACGGCTTTGCGTTGGGGAAGTACGATCCACGCCACCCGCTTACCATCGACCCGCTGCTCCAGAGCACCTATCTGGGGGGAAGCGGTGACGAACTGATCCGTACCTTGGCGTTGGCGTCCAACGGGGATGTCCTGGTGGCTGGGATGACTACCTCCGAGGATCTGCCCGGCACGGCGAACGGCATTCAGCCGAACTATGGAGGCGGAAGCGATGACGGGGATGGTTTTGTCGCTCGCCTGTCGGGGGATTTGCGGACGCTGCTTCAGAGCACCTATCTGGGGGGAAGCCGTACGGATTCGGTTAATGCCATGACAGTGGCGTCCAACGGGGATGTCCTGGTGGCTGGGTGGACTCGCTCCGAGGATCTGCCCGGCACGGCGAACGGCGCTCAGCCGAACTCGGGAGACAGCTATTTTGGCGATGGTTTTGTCGCCCGCCTGTCGGAGGATTTGCGGACGCTGCTCCAGAGCACCTATCTGGGGGGAAGCGATTTTGACTGGATCAATATCTTGACACTGGCGTCCAACGGGGACGTCCTGGTGGGTGGGTGGACTCGCTCCGAGGACCTGCCCGGCAGGGCTAACGGCGCTCAGCCGAACGGTGGAGGGGGCTATGATGGTTTTGTCGCCCGCCTGTCAGGAGATCTGCGGACACTGCTCCAGAGCACCTATCTTGGGGGAAGCGATTACAATGAGATTCGTACCTTGACACTGGCGTCCAACGGGGATGTCCTGGTGGGTGGGTGGACTGGATCCTGGGATCTGCCTGGCAGGGCGGACGGCGCTCAGCCGAACTACGGAGGTGGCTGCGCGTTTCGCTCAATCTGAACGCACGTTTCGGGATGCTGAACGGGCGATCGGAATTGCTGGGCAGTTTTTTTGATCAGGATTTTTCGGGATCTTCCTCCTGGTAGGTTTTGATAGGGAATCCGTAGGTACTCGGAGCGAAGCGACGTTTGATTTGCGTGAAATCTTACGACACTGGTGTGGTGGGAGTACCCTCCTTTCTGCGCGATGGGCCCTTTAACACAAGGCGGTGCGCGTTGTGGAGCAGGCGGTCGCAGATGGCGTCGGCGACGGTGGGGTCGGCGATGTGGGCATGCCATTGCGCCACCGGCAGTTGGCTGGTGACGATGGTGGAACGGGTGCCGTGGCGATCTTCGAGGATCTCGAGCAGGTCGAGCCTCTCCTGTTCCTGGATCGGCGCCAGACCCCAATCGTCAATCACCAGCAGATCGATGCGGGCCAGTCGCTGCAACAAGCGGACATAGGTCCCACTGGCGCGCGCCAGAGTCAGCTCGTCGAACAGACGCGAGGCACGGCGATAGATGGCACGGTAACGATTACGACACGCTTGCTGCGCGAGTGCACAGGCGATGAAGGTCTTCCCGGTGCCGGTGGCACCGGTGATCAGCACGTTGTGATGCTCGCTGATCCAACGGCAGGTGGCCAGTTGGCGGATGAGGCTTTTATCAAGTTCGCGGCGTGCCGGATAATCGATATCCTCGACCGCGTTACTGATCTTGAGTCTGGCCTCTTTGAGGGTTCTGGTCAGCCGCTGGTTGTCGCGGTATAGCCACTCGGCTTCGACAAGCATGGCGAAGCGTTCGTCGAAGCCGAGTGTGGTCGATTGGGCCTGGGCGCTCTGGCGCGCCAGGGCATCAAGCATGCCGTGAAGCTTGAGAGCGGCCAGACGTTCGATAGTCGATGAATCGTGCATGGGGATCGTTCTCCTTACGTGTAGTAGGTTTGGCCGCGTACGTTTTCGTGTTCGGCGGTGTTTACGGTGACAGACTTCCGCTGCATCGGTGGCAGGCGATCGAGACCGTGCTTGAGAATCGATTCGACGTGCTTGTAGGAGCGTGCCCGTACGGCCAGGGCGCGAGCCGCCGCCGCTTCCATGCGCTCGGACCCATATCCGCGGGCCAGGCGCATCAAGCCCAGGCAGGAACGATAGCCGTGCTCCACATGGGGACGGTCGGCAAGGATCGTCTCGACCAGAGCTGCGGTTGAGGGACCGACTTTTCTGGCCCACAGGATCATCCGTGTAGGCGTCCATTCCAGGTGTCTCTGGTGCGTCCTGGGTAGGTGTTGTGGATTGGTGGTGAAGCCGCCACGATGGAAGCTGCGCGTATGTATCGCCACGCGTTCACCCTTGAGAAACAACTGCACACAGTTTTGCGTCAGCCGCACTTCCAGATCCTGATGTACGAGCTGGAAGGGGGCTGAGTAATAGTGGTGATCGATGGCAACGTGGTAGTCGATGTGAACGCGTGCCCGACTCCAGGCCGCACACTCGAAGCGGGTCTCGGGGAGCGCCTTGAGCATGGCTCGCTCCAGGGTGTCGAACAGCTCACGGCGGCTCTTGCCGTAACGGCGCATCACCCGAGCGTTGAGATCTTCGAGCAATTCACCGATCGCCGTGTTGAGCTCGGCCAGGCTGAAGAAGGTGCGGTGACGCAGGCGAGCCAGGATCCAACGCTCGACGACCTGTACCCCGACTTCGACCTTGGCCTTGTCGCGCGGTTTGCGCGGACGAGCGGGTAGGACCAGAGTTCCGTAGTGTGTCGCCCACTGCTCGAAGTTGCGTTGAATCTCCGGCTCGTAGGCACAGGCCCGGGTCACGGCAGACTTGAGCTGATCGGGTACCACCAGGGCCGGCACTCCGCCGAAGTACTCCAGGGCCCGGGTGTTGCTGCCGATCCAATCGGCAACCTTCTGGCTCGCGGTGGCTTCGGCAAACGTATAGTTTGAGGCGCCCAGCACGGCGACGAACAACTCGGCCGTTTTGATCTCGCCGGTCATCGGATCCACCCAATGAGGCTTCTTACCCGCGTAGTCGGTGAACATCTTCTCGCCCGCACGGTGCACCTGGCGCATCACCACGCGCTGTTTGTGCTTCCACTTCCGATAGTGGTCGCAGAACTGCGTGTAACCGTAACCCTCCGGGCAGCGCTCCCGGTATTCCAGGTGCAGTAGCTGCAGCGTCACCCCCGGCTTCTTCAACTCCAGGTCCAGCACCGCCGCATCGGGCAACGCTGCGTACTTGCGTTTGGTCGAACCGCGATACAGCCGCACCTCCAGCTCCGTCTCCGGTAGACTCTCTACCGATTCCCAACTGAGCTGGGCCCGGGCCGCCCGATCGAGCACGCCGGTTACGCTGCCCAGACCGACTCCCAACGCCTGAGCAATCTGGCGATGGGAGCGCTGCAGCAGCCACTTCTGTCGCAAAATGTCTTTGATCTTTCTCATGGGCAATCTTTCCGCCGCCATTCCAACCTCCTGCCACTTACGTGGCCAACGAGGCCTGACGACTCAACGTATTGCCCAACAATCCCCTTCACGTGTTCAGCTTGCCGAAACGAGTGTTCAACTTGCCGAAACAGATGTTCACGTTCCCGAAATCAGTGTTCAGCTTGCACCGAAACGGGTGTTCACCTTCGACCGAAACCCGCA